>OGML01000527.1_pt1 | contig 40398 bp, 39 predicted proteins | sample 1572951 | NCBI WGS metagenome assembly OGML01 (sample SAMEA2581883, study PRJEB24529) | metagenome | biome: Human gut stool | place: China | collected 2011 | reverse complement strand
TGCCAAAGTTCAAGAATATTCTTATTTCCGTCAACATTAACGGTAGGAGCGATTTGAGGAGAAGAAAACTTTTGAGCAGCGTATGCACCGCTTACGCAGTAATCAAGCTCTTCTTCAGTAAAATCAGTCAAATATTCTTTAAGAACGGTTTTAGCCCTGTCAATATAATTCATAGATGCCATTGAAGCAATCTTTTTAATATCAAAATGCGGAAGTTCAACCGGAACAAAAAGCCCGCCTTCTTCACTTATACCCTGAGCAATAGCCTGTGCGGCTGATACTCTGATTGAATTATCTCTTGTAGATGTATAAAGCATAATAATTTTCCTTTCACCTTAAAATTTAGGTTTATAATATTCTATACTAAGTCAAACGCATTTTCAAGATGTTTTATTGATTTTATTTTATTATTATCGGTATAAATTTCAATAACATCAAATCTCGGCTGTAAATTTGTTTTATTTTGCATTAAAAACATTTTAGCACAGGCAATAATTTTCTGCTGTTTTGAATATGTTACAAATTCCCTGGGTAATGCAATTGATTTAACATCCCTTTGCTTGACTTCAACAAAGCATATATATTTTCTGTTTTTAACAATTAAATCAACCTCACCAAAACGGGTGGTATAATTTGTGTCAACAAGTTTGTATCTGTGCTTTCTCAAATAATTAGCAGCTTCGATTTCCCAAATTTTACCTTTACTGTTCATTTTTCTTTTCCAAATATTTTTTCAAAAATGTTTTTCTGTGAACTTCGCTTATACCGTATTTATCGAGCATTTCGTAATGAAGTTTAGTTCCGTAACCTTTATGTTTTTCAAACTGATATTGCGGATACTTTTCGGCAAGTTTGAGCATATATCTATCCCTGCTTACTTTTGCAATAATTGATGCGGCGGCAATATTTGCGCTTGTAGCGTCGCCTTTTACAATATCCCATTGCTCAATATCAAGCCCGGGCTTTTTATTTCCGTCTATAAGTGCAATATCAGGCTTGACGGACAAACCGTCAACAGCTCTTCTCATTGCAAGAAAAGTTGCCTGCAAAATATTTATTTTATCAATTTCTTCAACACTTGCTGTTCCTACGCTGTAACATACACATTCATCAACTATTTTATCAAAAAGTAAATCCCTCTTCTTTTCAGAAAGTTTTTTTGAGTCATTGACACCATCGACTATATAACCCCTCGGCAATATAACAGCCGCGGCGTATACAGGACCTGCAAGCGGGCCTCTGCCTGCTTCATCAACACCGCATATCACATCAAAACCAAGTTCATAAGCTTTATTTTCATATTCAAGCCAATCCATTACTGTGGTAACTCGAGCGAAATTTTGCCGAGCTTTCCTCCCCTGAATTCATCACAAAGCATAACTGCCGTGCGTTCGTAATCTATTTCTCCGCCTTTAATTAAAAAGCCGCGTTTTTTGCCGATAAGTTCAAGCATTTCCCAACCTTGCAGGTTGTCAACACTGTCAAGCTTATACCTTTCGCATATTGAATTAGGCCTTGTTTTTGCAAGTGTTTCAAGTAATCTGCACGAAAGTGTTTCAAGGTCAGTTACTTCATCCTTTACAGCACCGGTAAATGCAAGCTTATCCCCAACCTCAGGGTCATCAAATTTAGGCCAAAGCACACCCGGAGTATCAAGAAGTTCAATTCCCTTACATACCGCAAACCATTGCTTTTGCCTTGTGACACCGGCTTTATCGGCAACTTTAGCCTTGCTGTTTCCTGCCATTCTGTTAATAAAAGATGATTTACCTGTATTCGGAATACCGACGACCATAAGGCGAAGCGGTTTATTTTCCATACCTCTTGCTTTATTTTTTTCAATCACATCGGCAAGTGCCTTATTAACAGTCGGGATAAAAGCATTAAGTCCCCTACCTGTTCTGCAATCAACAGGAATTGCATATTTACCGTTATTTTTATAATAATCAATCCAAAGCTTTGTTACATTTGAATCTGCAATATCGCATTTATTCAAAAGAACAATTCTCGGTTTTCTTTTAATTATACTGTCAAGTTCCGGATTAGATGAGCTATACGGTATACGAGCATCTACAAGTTCAACAACACCGTCAACAAGTGAAAGGCTTTCTTTTATAATTCGCCTTGTTTTTGCCATATGGCCCGGAAACCACTGAACAGTTTGTTTTTGAAAATCAGCCATAACTACTCCTTTCAAAATTCATATGATTATTTTAACATAAAAACATAATTCAATCAATAAAAAATACCACAGAAATAAAATCTGTGGTATTAGTCGTAATTATTAAATTACTGAATATCTTCCTTAACCTTTGCTGCCTTACCGACACGGTCACGAAGATAGTAAAGCTTAGCACGACGAACTTTACCGCTACGAACAACCTTAACATCAACTACATTTGGTGAATGCATTGGGAATACTCTCTCAACACCAACACCGTATGAAAGACGACGAACGGTAAATGTCTTTGAAATGCCTGAACCCTTAATAGCGATTACAGTGCCTTCAAACATTTGAATTCTTTCTCTCTGACCTTCACGAATGTTAACAGATACTTTTACGGTATCACCAATGTTAAACTTTGGAAGTTCAGCCTTTGTGCTGTCTTTTTCAATTAACTTGAGTGCGTCCATTTTTCTTCCTCCTAAATTTTATGAGATGTTCTTATCATACATAAAAGCTGAAAGCGGACCATCTTCTTAATGCTAAACGCTGACATTATACGCGTTGTAAGAGTTACAACGGATTAAATGCTGATATATATTACCATATAATACTTTAAAATGCAAGCATTTTATTTAATTTGTTTAACATTTTATCTAAACTCTTTATAATCTTTATCAAGAAGTGATATTCTTGCAATGCTTTTCCACTCAAAATCCATATCAATAAGCCTGATTATTGTATCAAACAGAAGTGACGGATTAAGATTTTTTTCAGGGCCTGCGAGCAAACGAATATTCAGCACTATAACATCATTGCGAATTGAAATGGAATATTTATCAATAAACGACTTAATATTTGTTTCTTTCATAACTCGCTTTCTACCCTGTTTGCCTTTTTTCAGTGCAATTATTTCATCTGATGAAAGAACATTTTTGATTTTTTCAAATGCCGCTTCATTATCTTTAAATTCAAATTTATAAACATAATCGGAATATACAATTTCACTGTTATCACGAAAATCGTCATAAACATCAACAATTTTTATATCCTGCGGCAAAACATTATTAAGCCTGTTTTTTATTTCATCATTTGTAATATCACCGATAATTCTTAAATCAACGCTTTCGCAAAGGCTTTCAACACCAAGTGAAAGCGGAAGTGAAAAGCTCATATAAGGATGCGGATTAAACCCTTCGGTATACCAAAGCGGAATTTGTGCTCTTTTAAGTGCGCGTGACATTGCACGGTTTATATCAAGGTGACTTATATATTTAAGCCTGCCCGTTTTTGAAAAGCGAAGTCTAACTTCTCGCATCACAATGCCCTCCGTTTAACTTATTTGCACCGCAGCCTGCACATTTGATTCTGCAATGAGGTGTAGTTTTATTTTCGTGAGCCTTTTTGTTTTCGTTTTCAAGAAACTTTCTGCTGACACCATAATCTAAATGGTCCCAAGGAAGCAATTCTGAAAACTCCCTTTTTCTGTGTGTATAAAAGCGAGGTTCAATTCCGTTTTCGTTAAACGCCTGCATCCAGGCGTCAAAATTAAATTGGTCATCCCAAGAATCGAATTTACAGCCGAGTTCATAAGCGCGAAGAATAACTTTACCAAGTCGCCTGTCACCGCGGGCAAGTACACCCTCAAGCAAAGAAGTAGGTGTTTCATGATAAGACACTCTGATTTTTTTTGTAGGAATAGATTCAAGCAAATGCTTTTGTTTTTGCTTAAGTGATTCCATACTGTCTTCAGGTTCCCACTGAAAAGGTGTAAACGGTTTCGGAATAAACGAAGCACAGGAAATCGAAACCTGCACACCCGTACCCTTTTGCCTGTTTGGATTATTATAAAAAGCATGAATTACCTGCATACCGAGATTTGCAATACCCTCTATATCTTCCATAGTTTCAGTCGGAAGTCCCATCATAAAATAAAGCTTAACCGAAGTCCAGCCATTATCAAACGCTTTTGTGCAAGTTCTGATAACTTCATCTTCTGTAACATTTTTATTTATTACATCACGCAGGCGCTGTGTTCCTGCTTCAGGTGCAAATGTAAGTCCGCTTCGCCTTACTTTATTAAGCTGTTCAACCAATTCATCCGAAAAATTATCAACCCTTAAAGACGGAAGTGAAAGATTTATATTATCTTTCACGGTCCAATCAATAAGCGAAGTGAGCATTTTATTTACTTCACTGTGGTCGGAAGTGGAAAGTGAACAAAGTGAAAGTTCATCATAACCCGTAGATTCAATCAAAGCTTTGCTTTGCATGTTAATTGTTTCTACACTTTTTTCCCTGATAGGCCTATAAATAAATCCCGCTTGGCAAAAGCGGCAACCTCTTATACATCCCCTGAAAATCTCTTCAACTGCTCTGTCGTGTACGATATTTATATAAGGGACAACAAATTCTTTCGGATAGTACACGCTGTTCATATCAGACACTACTGCTTTTTTTACTTTTTTAGGCGCATCATAAAGAGGTTCGAGTGATTTCAGTGTTCCGTCGTCATTATATGAATCTTTGTAAAATGAAGGCACATAAATTCCGGTAATGTCCTTTGCCTTAAGTAAAAATTCGTGCTTTGACATACCGTTTTTCTTTGCTTTAATAAGCAAATCAATTATTTGATTTGTTGTTTCTTCACCGTCACCGAGAAAAACTATATCCACAAAATCAGTAATCGGCTCCGGATTGCAGGCACAAGGGCCGCCCACACAAATAAGCGGTGTCAAACTTTCTCTATCGCTTGATTTGAGAGGTATTTGCGCCAAATTAAGCATATTAAGTATATTTGTATATGAAAGTTCATACTGAAGCGTAAATCCAATCATATCAAAATCTTTAATATAATCTCCGCTTTCAAGTGCAAAAAGAGGAACATTATTTTTTCTGAGCTGCTCCTCCATATCATTATCGGGTGCAAATACCCTTTCGCACCAGCTGTCATCCCTGTCATTAACAAGGCCGTAAAGAATTTTCATACCCAAATGGCTCATACCGATTTCATATGTATCGGGAAAACAAAATGCATATCGAATATCAACTTTTTCTTTATCTTTAACAACTGCATTAAGTTCGCCGCCGATATATCTTGCCGGTTTTTGAACATATTGAAGCAGTTTTTCAACTTCTTTTTTCATAAATATAATTTAACCTTTCGGGTATTTTAATCATAATTGATACTGTATATAACCAAATAAACGGTTACAAAAAGCAATGAATATACTTTTTTATAAAATATCAAGTATGAACATAAAATGCAAATAAAAACAAGCGTAATTATACTCAAAATTTTTGATGCTTTAAGCGAAAATAATCTGACTACCCTACCAAAATCAAGAGGATATACAGGAAGCATATTAAGCGAAAACAAAATTAAATTTATTTCATTTTTAAAAACTAAGTACAGTATCAAATTAACAGTAGGCCCGCTTATTAAAACTATACATTCTTTTAAAATCGGCAAATCGTCATCATATTTTATGGCAAGTCCGTAATATGAAAATTTAATTTCATTAGGAAAACTTTTACAAAAAAGCAATGCAACCAAATGCCCTGTTTCGTGAAGCGCCGAAAAAAGCAACAGCAAAAGCATTTGTTTAGAATTAAAAATTGCCGTTATACTTAAAACAAATATAAAAACATAATCAATGCAAACATCGCATTTTTTTATTTTAAATCGCATAAAATCACCGTTATATATTACGACGATAAAAATGCTTTAATTACTTTTTTCTTTTATCAATAAAGCTTTGAAGAATTACTACTGCCGAAACCGCATCAACATTTTCTTTTCTTTTCTTTCCCTTAACATTATTGCCTGATAAAATATCGTGTGCGATTACGGTAGTAAGTCTTTCATCCTCATATTCAATCGGAATATTGATTTCATCTTTTAAAAGTTCGCCAAGCTCTTTGCACTTATCACACCTAAAGCCATAAGTACCATCCATATTACGCGGCAATCCAATCACAACCATTTCAGGTTTTTCCTTATCAATAACTGATTTGATTTTTTCCACAAGTTTCGGCTGATAACTTTCATTTATAGTAGTATACGCACTTGCAAGTATTTCGTTTTTGTCACAAAAAGCAATGCCGGTTCGTGCATCGCCGTAATCAACAGACATTATTTTCATAAAAAGCCTTTCCGTACTCTAATCAGTAAAGAAAGGAAAATCGCATAACGACCTTCCTTTCTTAACATCATTGTTAAATTATTACTGAACAACATTTTCGGAAGGCTGCGCTTCGGTTGAAGGAGCTTCGGTAGCAGGTGCCTGGGTTGTTTCTGCTTGTGATGTTTGTTCAGTTGTATTTTCAGCAGTAGTGGAATTGTCATTCTTTTTACCGGAATTATTAGAAGCTGATGTTGTATTTTCTGATGAATTATCCGAATCGCTGTCATAATAACCGCCACCCGAATGATTACCTGTGCAATTTGCAGGTAAATTATCAACATCATACCAACCGTATGCACCTGTTCCGCTTCTCAGCTTACCGCAGGATCTGCAATATGATTTTCTGACTATTCCGTCACTTTCCGGGAATTTGGTTTCAAAGCTTTTATTCTTTTCTTCAAGTTTTTCATAAACTTCTTTCATGACCGTGTTCCAAATAGTACCTGATGGGTTTGGTGACAGATTATAAAATACCTCCTTAGGCTTATCATAACCATACCATACACCTGCAACAAAATCAGGAGTACCGCCGATAAACCAACGGTCTTTATTATCATTAGTTGTACCTGTTTTACCAAAGCACTCAATACCTGAAAGCTTATATGTTGTACCTGTACCCTCTGTCATAACAGTTTGAAGAAGCTTATTCATAACCCAGCTTGTGTTTTCACTTAAAGCGGTTGATTTAGTCTTCTCCGGGTCTTTTTCAATCAAGACATTACCCTGACTGTCAAGAATTTTATAATAACAATAAGGTTCATAATAACTTCCTCCGTTGCCGAAAGACGCATATGCGGTTGTAAGTTCAAGCACAGTTGCACCATTAGTTAATGAGCCGATTGCAAGCGGACCATAATCAGAGTCACGAACACTGTCAAGTGATGAAATATGGAAATTTTCCGTAATAAAATCATATGAATAATCAACACCGATTTTGTCAAGTGTTCTTGCCGAAATTGTATTAAGTGACCTTGAAAGACCATATTGAAGTGTTACGCTTCTTCCGGAATAACTGCCCCCCTCATTTACAGGCCAAGGCTTACCCTCAACGGTTTTAAAAGGTCTATCCTGCTGAATTGTTGACCAGTAAACATCTGTTTCGCTGTCTTCTTTCGTCTTTTCAAGAGCAGGACCGTAAACAGAAAGCGGCTTAATAGTAGAACCAGGCGGTCTGTTAGAATTGGTTGCACGGTTCAAAACCATAGAGGCTTTTTTCTTACCTGTACCGCCGACAATACCCATTACTCGTCCGTCGTAGCCCATTACAACCATTGCACCCTGCACGGTTTCGTCTGGCATACGCTTATAGTTTTCATATACATCTTCCATTGAATCCTGAACATCAAAATCAACTGCTGTATAAATCTTCAAGCCGCCGCCGTAAACAAGGTCATGAGCTTTTCTGCTTGTATATCCCATTTTTTGTAAATCTTCCTGAACAGTGGTTATTACATAATCTGTGTAATAATCGGTTATGCTGTTAGATTTTGATTTACTGCTGTCATCTTTAATTTGTGAGCCTTTATAGTTCTTACTGTTTGTAAATACCATTTCATAAGCTTTAGCTTGCTGATATTCATCTTCCGTAAGATACTTAAGGTCATCATCTTTCATAGCAAAAAGCACATCTATCTGGCGTTTTCTGTTATTTTCAGGTTCGTTAAGCGGGTCATACTTACTCGGATACTGGGTAATAGCAGCAATACAAGCAGCTTCTGCCGCATTTAAATCCGATACTTCTTTACCGAAATAAACTTCCGCCGCAGTTTTAACACCGTAACAACCGTTTGAAAGATAAATTGTATTAAGATACGCTTCAAGTATTTGGTCTTTACTAAAGTTTCGTTCAAGGTTTAATGCTTTTAATATCTCATTAAATTTACGAACATAGGTAACTTTATTATCATCAGTAAGGTTTTTGATAAGCTGCTGTGTTATGGTTGAACCACCTTGGTCGTTATTCTTTAAAAATACGCCGATAGTTCTAATCCAGTCAACACCGTGGTGCTTATAAAAACGCTTATCTTCAATTGAAACAAATGCTTCGGGAATATATTTGCTCATATCATCAAGATTAACCCAAATACGATTTTCCTCACCGTGAAGCCTTGTTATTTCAACAACATCATCACCGTCATATCCATAAATAAACGATGTTTGGTTTTGGCCTACTTTAGCCTCGGTAGTAAGGTCAAACACAGGGTCACCGTAAACAACACTGTATCCGTAAATAGCCATAACGGAAAAGCAAACTAATCCGACAACGCCTATAACCATAAGTGCGCCCAAAGCGACACGACCTATATTTGAAAGCACTTTCTGACCGGGAGTTTTATTTTGGTTGGCTTTTTTCTTTTTAAGCTTTTTTTCTTGCTTTTGAACAAGTTCTTTTTCAATATCACGGCCACGCTGGATTTTCTTTGCTTTTTTATCGCTGTTTGAAGAAACAGAATACGATGCAGGTACAGTATCTGCATTTTCCCTGTTAGTTTTATCTTCATTATATGCTTTTGTAGAATTACTCATAAAAGACTCTAATAAATCATCATAATCATTTGAAGCCATATAAGTACCTCCGTCAAAAATATAATTTATTATATTACAAAAAAGATAATAAATAAAGAAGTATTTTGTAAACTTTTAAATTAAACGAGATGTTTTGCTCTTTTTTTATTGATTTGAACTGCACGAGTTGATACAACTATATCATCATAAGTTTGTTTAGCTCTAATATATGTCCAAAATTTCTTACCGCATTTATCACAAATTCCCGCACCTCTAAAAGTATTATTGGTAAATTCATACTTTTTAACAGGTTTAATTTCGCCTTTGCAAACAGGACAAATAATTTTAGTTTCATCAAGATTAAATGTGCTGTATTGCACTTCTTTAATGTAAAAAGGCTTGAATATAAGTCTTTCAAAAAAAGAAATATCACAAGTATGAATGAAATTTTGCAAAATATCGGCATCATATACTTTTTCGAAACAATAAGCAGTAATCATACAATCTTCAAGTGCACGGTGGAAATTTATGCAATCAGTATCTATTTCAAAAATTTCAGCACAATTTGAAAGGCTGATTTGGTTACTTGAATCGGCATTTTCAATAAAGTGCATACAATACTTTTGCGCATCTGCATATTTAGAAATAAAATCAACATAAACAGTGTTTTCAAATTCTTTGAAATTTGCAACAAGTGTGTACAAATCACTTGTAGACCAGCTTAAAAACAGATTATCTCCTTTGCCGCACCATTTTGAAAAATTATCAAAAGCATTTTCAAACGAGATACCTGATTGATTTATTTCATCAATTGTAATATGAGTCAAGTTTTTGAATCTTGAGCCGAGTTTTTTTGATAATTTTGGTTTAATGAGTTGTTTAAATGTATCAATAACCTTTAAATTTTCATCAAGCTTAACCGCACCGATTTCAATTATTTCGTTCATACCGCGCTTAAGTTTGTAGTTATACGCATTGTTCCACTCTAAATCAAAAATAATAAAATTCATATTTTCCTCACAAAAAAATTAACCTTGCATGAGGGTTTCCCTTACGCAAGGTTAATCATTTTAATTCTTATCCTATAAAAAGAAAAACAAGGAATGCAGCAAGAACCAATACGAAGAAAATAACAATCATCCACTTTGTTATTCTTTCAAGTTTAGCTTCAATTGTTCTTCCCTTTGACTTGCCGAGAAATGTGTCAGCACCACCGGCAATAGCGCCTGAAAGGTTTTGAGAACGACCTTCTTGCATAAGTACAACAATAGTAATTACAATTGAAAAAACAATCAATACTGCACCAAAAACATAATGATACCAGAGCATAATATCTCCTCCGTTTATATAAATTACTAATGAATTATAACACAAGACACTATATAATGCAAGTGTTTTTTTATATTTTAAAATGTTATTTGTTCCGCAACATCATTTTCACTCGGCAAAGAACCTGACGCAGGCAAATTTTTAGCTCTGAAACGCCATGCTTTTTCAAATTCGCCCTCATGGTAAATATGAAGTGAGGTTACTTTATGCGTCTTTTTAAGCTTCATAACAGATACGCCTTGCGTATCTTTTGTAGTTTTAGGCAAAATCGCTCCTGTGTTAACAAGAAGCATTCTGCCGCTTGAAGAGCAAATAACCAATTCAGTATCTTCTTTAATGTATATTGCCTGCGCAAGCGGTGATTTATTTGAATAAGCGTTAATAAGCTTCTTTCTGTTAGTCTTTGTAGCGTAAGATGCCATATCAACCTTTGCAAGCTTACCGTTATCAAACACAAAAATCATATATCCCGTATATTCGCTCACAACAGCAGTGTAAACCACCTGTTCACCCTCTGCCATTTCAAGCTTACCCGGAACATACTCACCGAGAACCGAAGCTTTTGTATCTGCAAAATCATCAACTTTTGCTTTATACACCTGGCACTGATTTGTAAAGAAAAGAAGTTCATCCTTATTTGAACATTCGATTTCAGGAAGAAGTGAATCGCCCTCTTTAATTTTTTGCTCGCCGCTCATACGAAGATTAGCTGTTTTTATTTTCTTAAAATATCCGTGTTCAGTAATAAATAAAGTTACAGGATAATCGGGTATTTCAACAAGTTCTTCTTCAACGCTTTCATCAATGGAATAAAGGATTTCGCTCTTTCTGCCGTTATCATATTTTTTAGTTACATCTTCAAGCTCTTTAATGATAATTTTCTTCATTTTGTTTTTACTTGAAAGAATTGATTCAAGTTCAACAATATCATTTTCAAGCTGTTCAATATCTTTAATGCGTTTTAAAATATATTCACGGTTTAAATGGCGAAGTTTAATTTCAGCCACATATTCAGCCTGTATTTCATCGATACCAAAGCCAATCATAAGATTTGGTACAACTTCTGACTCGCTTTCGGTTTCTCTTACAATTTTAATAGCTTTATCAATATCAAGTAATATTTTTGAAAGGCCTTTTAATAAATGAAGCTGATTTTTCTTTTTATTAAGATTAAAAGTAATTCTTCTTCTGATACATTCAAGCCTGAAATCGACCCATTCAAGAAGTATATCCCTAACGCCTAAAACAACAGGCCTGCCCTTAATAAGAACATTGAAATTGCAGCTAAATGAATCTTGAAGCGGAGTCATTTTATAAAGTTTAGTCATAAACTTATCCGCATCAATTCCGCGTTTTAAATCAATAGTGATTTTCAAACCTGAAAGGTCTGTTTCATCACGAATATCGCTTATTTCTTTAACTTTGTTTGTTTTTACAAGTTCAACAACTTTATCAATAATTGCTTCGCTTGTAGTTGTCGGCGGAATTTGGGTGATATCAATACAGTTATATTTTTTATCATAGCTATATTTTGCACGAACTTTAACAGAACCTCTGCCTGTTTTATAAATTTTATTAAATTCGTCTTTATCATAAAGTATATATCCGCCGCCCACAAAATCAGGTGCAAGAAGTGTATCGCTGACTTCGTGGTCAGGATTTTTCATAAGCGCAATTGTGGTGTCACATATTTCTTTAAGATTAAAAGATGCAATGGATGATGCCATACCGGCAGCAATACCCGTTGTTACATTACAAAGAATTGACGGAAAAGTAACCGGCAGAAGAGTCGGTTCCTTCATTGTATTATCGTAATTATCAACAAAATCAACAGTGTCAGATTTTATATCATCAAAAAGTTCGTGGCAAATCGGTGCAAGCTTTGCTTCGGTATAACGGGAAGCCGCATACATCATATTCTTACTGTATGCTTTACCAAAATTACCCTTTGATTCAACATAAGGATAAAGCAAAGTTTCATTACCGCGGGAAAGACGAATCATAGTTTCATAAATTGCAGCATCACCGTGCGGGTTAAGCTGCATAGTGCGACCTACTATATTAGCACTTTTAATTGTGCCGCCTTGCAAAAGCCCCATATTATACATTGTATAAAGAAGCTTTCTGTGTGACGGTTTAAACCCGTCAATCTGCGGAATGGCACGCGAAAGAATAATACTCATAGCGTAAGGCATAAAGTTATCTGTTAATGTATTTGTAATAACTTCATTTTGAATAGAGCCTGCGCCTTTGATATGAACATTATCCCCAAGAGGCTGACTTTTTGCTTCGTCTTTAACATTTTTTCTTTTAGCCAAAACAAATTACCTCCTTAGCTTACATCTGCGGCATCAAGATAAAGATGTCCGTAATCAGAAATATATTCTTTTCGTCCGTCCAAATTATCACCCAAAAGCAAATCAAACATTTCAGATGTTTTTTGTGCATCATCAGGTGTAACTTTAATAAGACGCCTTGTTTTAGGGTTCATAGTGGTTAAAGCCATCATTTCAGCCTCATTTTCACCAAGTCCCTTTGAACGCTGAACGGTATATTTTTGGTCACCGATTTCTGCCTTAATTTCATCCATTTCTTTTTCGTTATATGCAAAATATGTTTGGTCTTTGCAAGTGACTTCATAAAGCGGAGATTCAGCAATATATACCTTTCCTGCTTCAATAATTTTAGGCATAAGCCTATAAATCATAGTTAAAATAAGTGTTCTGATATGGAAACCGTCAACATCGGCATCAGTACAAATAAGTATCTTTGACCAACGCAAATTATCCATATCAAAAAGTGATAAATCTTTAGCTGCTTTGCTTTTAACTTCAACACCGCAGCCTAAAACTTTAATTAAGTCGGTAATAATCTCACTTTTAAAAATTTTATCATAATCTGATTTAAGACAATTTAATATTTTACCGCGAACAGGCATAATGGCTTGGAACGATGCATCCCTCGCTTGCTTACAAGCACCGAGAGCAGAATCACCCTCTACAATAAAAACTTCCCTTTCGTTTACATCTTTGGAGCGGCAATCAACAAATTTTTGAATACGGTTGGTCATATCCATTTTTGACTGCAAAGATGTTTTAAGAGTTTTTCTTGTATTTTCAGCTTTAACTCTGGCACGCATATTGATAAGCACCTGATTGGCAATCTTATCTGCATCCATTTTGTTTTCGATAAAATACACTTCAAGTTGCTTGCGGAAGAAATCCGTCATAGCTTCCTGAATAAATTTGTTTGTTATGGCTTTTTTAGTTTGGTTTTCGTAAGAAGTTTGAGTTGAAAATGACGAAACTACAAAAATAATGCAATCTTCAACATCCTGTATGTTAATCTGGCCGTCATTTTTAGCGTACTTATTATTAGATTTTAAATAAGCGTTAATCTGATTTACAAACGCACTTCTAAACGCTTTTTCCGGCGCACCGCCGTGTTCCAAAAAGCTTGAATTATGAAAATACTCCTTAAGCTGAGTTTTAAGCGAAAAGCATATTGCCGCTTTAATTTTAAGTTTGTATTCAGGTAAATCTTCCCTATCCTTACCCTTTCTTTCACATTCCCAATATTGCGGTGTTGTAAAAGCATTATCACCCGCAAGTTCTTTAACATAGTCCATAATACCGTCATTATAGCAAAATTCAAATGTTTCAAATTTTGATGCGGTAGTTTGGTCTTTAAGAATAAACTTAACACCGTCATTAACAATAGCTTGTCTTTTGATAGTATCTTTAAAATAATCAATAGGAATATTTATATCGGTGAAAACTTCTAAATCAGGTTTCCACTTAATGCGTGTACCCGTATCTTTCTTTTCATATTTTTCTTTCTTAAGTCCGCCGATATTTTCGCCCTTTTCAAAATGAAGCGTGTATTTATACCCGTCTGTATGAATTTCAGCATCCATATATTCAGATGCATACTGCGTAGCGCAAAGGCCTAAACCGTTGAGTCCGAGTGAGAATTCATAGTTATCCCCACCGTTATCATATTTACCGCCTGCATACATTTCGCAAAAAAGAAGTTCCCAGTTATATTTTTCTTCATTTTTATTATAGTCAACAGGAATACCACGGCCAAAGTCCTGCACCTCAATTGAACCATCGAGAAAACGGGTTATGCAAATTTTATTGCCATAGCCCTCTCTTGCCTCATCTATTGAGTTTGACATAATTTCAAAAACAGAATGTTCACAGCCCTCTAATCCGTCAGAGCCGAAAATAACAGCCGGCCTTTTCCTTACTCTGTCTGCGCCTTTTAATGATTTTATACTTTCATTGCCATATTCTTGCTTTTTTGCCAATACTGTCCCTCCAAGTCGAAGTTCAAAATTGATATTATTATATACTATATCTTGTATAAAAGTCAAGAATCAGTAAAAAAGAGTGACAATACTTGTACTGCCACTCTTTTCAATAATTATTTAGTTTTCGTCATTTGAAGAAGAATCCGATTCATTTTCAGGTTTATTTTCATCGGTAATTTCTTCTGCTGTATCATCAGGCTTATCACTTGCAATAAAACCGTTTACCATAAGCTGTTTGAATTCATCACCAGAAATTTTTTCATTCTTAATTAGTGTTTCGGCAACAAGTTCAAGCTTGTCATAGTGAGTTTTGAGTATTTCTTCGGTTTGAGCATAAGCATTGCGCATCATCTTTTCGATTTGAGCGTCGATTTTAGCAGATGTTGCCTCACTGTAATTATTAACATGTCCGTAATCTTTACCGAGGAATACTTCATTATTATCATCACTGTAAACAACAGGACCAAGTTCATCACTCATACCGTATTTTGAAACCATATCGCGACATATTGATGTTGCGCGCTGAAGGTCATTTGAAGCACCTGTTGAAATATCATTAAGCGAAAGTGCTTCAGCTACACGACCACCGAGAAGTGAAATTAAATCATTAAGCATATCTGCTTTTGAATTATAATTTTCTTCTTGCGGTGTATACCAAGTGTAACCGCCTGCGCCCATTCCGCGCGGAATAATTGAAATTTCTTTAACAGGGTCATGGTCTTCAATGTAGAATGATGAAACAGCATGACCTGCTTCGTGATAAGCTGTAAGCTTCTTGGCTTTTTCGGAATATTTATGCGATTTCTTTTCAGTACCCATTTCAACTCGTGAAGTTGCATCTGATATTTCATCCATAGTAAGAGCTTTTTTCTTTCTTCTTACAGCAAGAAGAGCAGCTTCATTAAGAAGATTTTCAAGGTCTGCACCGGTAAATCCGATTGTATCCTTTGCAATTTCTTTAAGGTCAACATCGGGACCGAGTGGTTTGTTACGAGAATGAACTTTAAGTATATCTTCTCTACCATGTGCGTCAGGCCTGTTAACAGTAATCTGCCTGTCAAATCTGCCGGGTCTTAAAAGTGCCGGGTCAAGAACATCAGGTCTGTTGGTAGCGGCAATTACAATAATACCGCTGTTTGTACCAAAACCGTCCATTTCAACAAGCAGCTGATTAAGGGTTTGCTCTCTTTCATCATTTCCGCCGCCTGTACCTGCACCTCTGTGGCGGCCGACTGCGTCAATTTCATCAATAAATACAATAGCAGGTGCTTTTTTCTTTGCCTGTTCAAATAAATCTCTTACCCTTGATGCACCGACACCGACATACATTTCAACAAAATCGGAACCTGAAATTGAAAGAAAAGGTGCACCGGCTTCACCGGCAACCGCCCTTGCAAGAAGGGTTTTACCTGTACCCGGAGGGCCTACAAGAAGCACACCTCTCGGTATTCTTGCGCCGAGTTCAGTAAAGCTTTCAGGATTTTTAAGAAATTCAACAAGTTCTTCAAGTTCTGCTTTTTCTTCGTCACATCCCGCAACATCTTTAAATGTTGTTTTGCGCTTTTCGTCTTCAACAAGAGTTTTGGTTTTGATTTTACCAAAGCCAAGCGTACGGTTTGCTTCATTCGACATTGCGCCGCCCATTTTTTTAAAGGCATAAATACCAAGTGCAATAAGAACTACAAACATCAAAAGTGACGGAAGCATACTTAAAATCCAAGTATTTGAAGTTCCTGCTTTATAATCATAAACAATCGGTTTATCCGGATGTTTTACATTATAAGCTTTAACATCATCCCTAATGTCATCAAGAAAATATGAAACACTCGGAACGGAATAAGTTTTTTCCTCTTTTGGTTTAGCAAAAGTTTTGTAAACCAAATTACCGCTTGATAAATCAAGACTGAATTCAGAAACCTCTCCGTTTTTGAACATAGAAACAATTTGTGAATATTTCATATCAGTAGAAGTTTGCGAATTTGCAAAGAAAACCACTGCACCGATAAGAAGTATCGGAATCAAAATATAAACAAGTATTGATTTCCAATTTTTTGACATATTATTCATTAAATAAATCCTCCGAAGGAAGTTTGATAGTAAGAATTTTTGCTGTATTGCAATCAACTTTTACTCTTTCATCAGCACAAAGTCCGATAACACCGACAATTCCGAAATCGTCACACACAACAATTTTTTCATCCCTTTTTTCAATGGGGTAAGCACTTTCATTAAAAAGCTTTTTCAATGTTTTGCTTACATTTCTGCCTGCGGGTTTAATTCTATCTCCCGCCTGCTTTGCACGAATTATGATGTTTCCAACAATTTTATCACAGTCACAGTAAAAATCAATGTTTTTATCTTTAAATTCATCAATATTTAAAATTTTGGTTACGAATTCGTCTTTTTTATTCAAATCATTAAACTTTGCAAGACGAATTTTACCCTTAGCACTGATTGCAAATACATTTTCCTTAATTTGCGATTTACCGGATTTTAAAGTTATATCAATAACACTTTGCAGATGAATACGATTTAAAGAATAACCGTTTTCATCAAAAAACATAATCAAAATTCTCTTTTTAATTGATAAATCCAGTTCATTAAGCTTTGGCAAATCAATTTCGTTATTTTTTACGATTTTGGGATAAATGCTTTTAACATAATCATCAATAAATGCATAATCTTCATTAACATCACTTATAAAATTTTCAATATTATCCTGATAATTTGCATTAAGTTTTTCAAAAAGCGGAAGTATTTCAAGCCTTATTAAATTTCGGCTGTACGCACTGTCGCTATTGGTACAGTCAACTCTGTAAGGTATATTATTATCATTGCACCATTTGCGAATCTCGCCTGAAGAAACTTCAATAAAAGGGCGAATAATCTTTCCTCTTACCGCCGGAATTGAACAAGCACCTTTCAATCCCGTTCCTCTTGCAAGTCTAAACAAAAGTGTTTCAATATTATCTGTAAGATTATGAGCAGTGGCAATTTTATCACATTCAATAGTGTTAAAAAAGTCGTATCTTGCCATTCTTGAATATTCTTCAACACCCATTTTTGCCTTTTTTGCAAGATTTGGTGCATCAATCGTTTTCAGATAAAAATTTACGCCAAGTTTTTTACAGTAATTTTCAACAAATTCAGCGTCATTTACCGAGTCTTCACCACGAATACCGTGTTCAATATGAGCAACACATATATCTAAATCATACTTTTCTTTAACAGATACAAAAAACTCCAACAATGCAATGGAGTCGGCTCCGCCGGAAACACCTATGAGAACCCTGTCCCCCTTTGAAAGCATATTATATTTTTTGACTGTTTTAAGTACTTTATTATTCATAATTTGATTTATCAACCGCTCTGAATCTTGTAAATTCTTTATCAAATGTTAATTCAATTGAGCCGGTTGCACCGTGACGGTTTTTAGCAACAATAAGCTCTGTTTTATTAGCATCAATTTGGTCTTGCTTATCTTCATCAACTTCCGTGCTGTAATATGCTTCTCTGTAAAGGAATAGAACAATATCGGCATCCTGTTCAATAGAACCCGATTCACGAAGGTCGGCAAGCTGCGGCTTATGGTTTTTACCATGGCCTTCAGTACCTCTTGAAAGCTGGGCGCAACATATTACAGGAATATTCAAATCTTTAGCCATCATTTTAAGGCTTCTTGTAATTTCAGATACTTCCTGTACCCTGTTTTCTTTTTTGGTAGCAGAAGAAATAAGACCTAAATAGTCAATAATTATACAGTCAACATTTCTCATTCTGCGAACGCGGGATTTAATTTCAGGTACTGTTATAGCTGATGTATCATCAAGGTAAAGTTCAACATCATTATATGTTGCGGCGGCATTACCGAGTCTTACCCATTCATCATCAGTCAGTTCACCTGTTTTAAGCTTTTGTGATTCAACACCCGCCTGCGATGAAAGAAGCCTTTCCGCAAGTTCCGTTTTCTGCATTTCCAAGCTGAATACAACACACTTTTTTCTTGCACCCATAGATATATTCTGTGCAAGGTTTAATGCAAAGCTTGTTTTACCCATAGCAGGACGCGCACCTATGAGAATTAAATTACCTTTATTAAGCCCGGTAAGCATTTTATCAAGCATACCGAAACCAGACGGAATACCCTTATATTGCTCTTTATCTTCACCTGTAATTTGTGCCAGTTTGGTATAAACATCATTTACAATAACTTCACTGACTTTTGCAGGACCGTTAGATTCCCTGCCCTGCCTAATATTATAAATACTTTGCTCTGCATTATCCAAAATGTTTGTTGCATCAGCCTCACCGCTTGTTGCATCTTCAATAATTTTTGAAGATAAAGAAACAAGCTGGCGAAGATAATACTGCTCTTTTACGATTTTAGCATAATATACAACATTTGCAGTTGACGGAACAGATTGTGCAAGCTGCAAAAGATAATCTCTTCCGCCTGCTTCATCATACTTTCCGTCTTTAGCAAGTGCATCAGCAATAATTACAGGGTCAATAGCTTTTGAGTTGCTGTACATAACCATCATGCTGCTGAAAATAGCATTATGCTGCGGAAGATAAAAAGATTCAGCATTTACATGTTCAATTACTTCTTCAATACATTCAGGCTTAATCAAAATCGAACCTAAAACAGATTGCTCTGCTTCAAGGTTAAACGGCATATTTACCGAGCCTGAAACATTTAATGAGTCAGCCATAAATTAAGCCTCCGACACCTGAACGAATATCTTTGCACTGATTCCCTGATATACTTTAATTTCTGCCTGAACAGTACCAAATGCTTTAACATCAGGCATTACAATCTTTCTCTTGTCAACATCAATTCCGAGTTCTTCCTTAATTTGTTTTGAAACATCTTTAGATGTTACAGAACCGAAAAGTTTACCGTTTGCACCGGCTTTTGCTTTAAGCTTAAAAGTTTTACCGTCAAGCTTATCAGCATCTGCTTTAGCAGCTTTAATTTCTTCAGCTTTGTGGAATTTTTTAGATGCTTCTTTATTGTTAAAATCATTCATTGCACTTGAATTTGCTTCAATTGCAAGTCCTTTTGGAAAAAGGAAATTTCTTGCATATCCGTCAGATGCGTTTACAAGATCGCCCTTCTTACCGAGACTTTTAACATCTTGCTGTAAAATTACTTTCATCTTAATGTTCTCCTTTTTATATTTCCATCAAAATAGGTAAAATCATAGGTCTGCGCTTTGTTCTTTCGTACATAAGGCGTGAAAGTTCGTCACGGAGTCCCGATTTAACTGCATTCCAATCGTGAAATTTAACATTATAATTTTCATCAATAACTCTGCAAGCAAGGTCCCTTGCAGAATTCATAAGTGCTTCATTTTCACGAACATAAACAAATCCGCGTGAAACAATATCCGGCCCGCTTACTACTTGACCTGTTGAGCTGTCTATTGTAGCAACAACTATAATTATACCGTCCATTGAAAGATGCTTTCTGTCATTAAGAACGATATTGCCTACATCACCGACACCTATACCGTCAACATATACTTCACCAGAAGGCACATTTTCTACAAGTTTAATTTTATCATCGCAAAGTTCGATTTTTTCACCTATATTTGCGATATAAATATTCTTTTTATCAATACCCATTGCCTCGCCGAGTTTCGCATGCTTTTGAAGATGTTTTTGCTCACCGTGAACAGGAATAAAATATTTAGGCTTAACAAGGCCTATCATCAATTTTAATTCTTCCTGGCAGGCATGGCCCGAAACATGCACATCATACATTTTTTCATATATTACTTCAACTCCGTGGCGCATAAGTTCGTTAACAACATTGCCTACCATTTTTTCATTACCCGGAATAGGTGTAGCTGAAATAATAACATAATCATTCGGTGATAATGTAACCTTGGTATGCGCACCGAAAGCTATTTTGGTAAGCGCAGACATAGGCTCGCCCTGCGAACCGGTAGTTATAATTACAAGCTGGTCATCGGCATAGTTTTTGATAGTATTTATATCAATCAAAAGCCCCTGTGGTACATTCAAATAGCCGAGTTCACTTCCGACTTTTACAAGATTTTCAAGGCTGCGACCTACAACCGCAACCTTACGCTTACTTGCATAAGCAACATCAATAATTTGCTGCACCCTATGAATGTTTGATGCAAAGGTTGCAACAACTATTCTCTTTTTATTTGCTTTTCTAAATAAGTTTTCAAAACTGTCACCGACAGATTTTTCACTCGGGGTATATCCCGGCCTTTCGGCATTAGTTGAATCTGACAAAAGTGCCAATACGCCCTTGCGGCCGTATTCTGCAAATCTGCTTAAATCAATCATATCACCGTCGACAGGGGTGGTATCAATTTTAAAGTCGCCTGTTTGGATAATTACACCGGCAGGGCAACGAATTGCAAGGCCTACCGCATCAGGAATTGAGTGATTAACATGAATCATTTCAATATTAAAAGAACCGAGCGTAATATTATCCCTCGGTTTAATTTCAACAAGCTTTGCTGAATTTAAAAGCCTATGTTCTTCAAGCTTTCCCTTAATTAAACCGATAGTTAATTTTGTGGCATAAATAGGAATATTCACCTTTTTAAGAAGATATGCCAAACCGCCGATATGGTCTTCATGCCCGTGAGTTATAATTATACCTTTGATTTTATCTGCATTGTGTTCAACATAAGAAAAATCGGGAATCACAAGGTCAACACCGGGTAAATCCGCATCAGGAAAAGCCAGACCGCAATCAACAAGAAACATATCGTTTCCGTATTCATAAAGAGTCATATTCTTTCCGATTTCGTTAATACCGCCCAAAAATGCAATGCGAACAGACTCCTTAACCTCCGGTGGAATTTGAGCCTTTCTTTTATTTGTCTTACGGTAAGTTACATATCGCTTTTTGGAATTCCGTTTTCCGCTTGCGACCTTTCCGTAAGGCTTATTCTGATTTGTCATTAAATTAAAAACCTCCATAAATTAAAATTTTTCCGTACATCTGAAATTATAGTATATAATATATGATTATAAATAGATTGTCAAGTGCTGTAAAATCAAATCAATTGCAATATTAAGACTAAACTCTATATTGATTATTGCCAAATTTAATGGTAAAATATATAAAATTTTTTAATTGGTGAAAAATATGAAAAATGTTCAAATTTATACTGACGGTGCCTGCTCCGGAAATCCGGGTAAAGGCGGCTGGGCCGCAGTACTTGTATATGGAAAAAAAGAAAAAGAGCTTGTGGGTGGAAGCGAAAGTACAACAAATAACCGTATGGAGCTTTCGGCAGTGATTGAAGCTCTAAAAGCACTAAAAGAACCTTGCGAAGTTAAACTTACAACAGATTCAAAATATGTGTGTGATTCAGTAACAAAAGGCTGGGTTTACTCCTGGAAAAAAAACAATTGGAAAAAAGCAGACAAAAAGCCTGCTTTAAATGTAGATTTATGGGAAAAATTATTGCCGCTTTTAGAAAAGCACACAGTTACATTTAACTGGGTAAAGGGGCATAACGGGCATCCATATAACGAAAGATGCGATGAACTAGCAGTAAACTACTATAAAAATCTTTAAATATCGTTTTTATTAAGTATTCCTATACCCACACCCAATTTACCGCCATTTTGCATAAAGCGTTTAGCGTTTCTTTGCAAAGTGGTTTTTTCTTCATATTTTGATTTTATAATTTTTCTTTTTCCAAAAATGCGTTCAATCGCCTGCCTGTCGTCTTCAACCGAATATACCAAATCAAACAATGATGAAAACCGCAAAATATTGCTTGACCTATCCATAAATCTCCAATTTTCGCCATATAGCAGCCAACTTTCACAAAAGAAATATTCAAATTTATAATCGAAAAAATACTGTGCAAAAAAGGATTGTGCTTTTTTAAGGGAATTCACACAATCTGCATAAACAAGCTTTTCGCCCTGCGGAATATGAACATATATAAGATTCTCACCAAAATTAAAAGGTAATAAATCATAATTCAAAGTGCGATTATGACACTTATAAATTTGAAATTGAAGCCTGCCTATTTTGAAAAGCTCAAAATTAAGATGATTTTTTATCCAGGGAAGATTTTTTAAACCTTTGTTGTTATTATTTTCACACCAGACGGCAATATCTTTCATTGTATCAAAATATATATCATCACTGATATTTGCTCTTTTATATTTAGGATAAGTAATTTCTGCACTATACATTAAAGCAATCGCAAGTTTAGTTAAATCATTCTTTGCAAAAAGTGATTTAAAATCACCGCTTTTAGCAATATTACACAAATAAATAAGCTTAGCCCTGTCTTTATCAACAAGGCTAAGCACTTTATTTTTTAATTTGGTATTAAGATTTATTTTATCCGCTAATAACTGAATATCCATAAAATTACTATTGTACCGGCTGGGTATCGGAAACCTGGGTATCGGAAGCCTGAGTATCACTTACCGGGGCAGATGTATCTGCCGGCTGTGAAGATTCATACTTTGAAATAAGGCCTGATGATTGAATATGAACCACTTCGTATTTCATTTTGTAATTTGTCAGAACAGGCAATACTTCTTTATTTAAGAAATTACTGTCTGCATGCTCATCCTGAACCGTAAATTCTTTATTACTGTCCTGATACTTAATTTCCCTTTCCAATGAGCCAATATCATCAAGTTCTGTACCCTCATAGAAAATATAAGTACCCTTGATTGTAATAGTATTAGCAAAAGGATTTACAGCCTGGGTTGTATAAGATTTTTGAGTTTGTTCAGTAGTTTGCTTTTGCGGTAATTTGATAGTACCGTTATTAAATAAAACGACAAGTAAAACTGCAAGTATCGCAATTAAAATGCAAAGAACATATGGCCATTTCTTCTTTTTCTTTTCTTTCTTAAATCTATGCCTTTCCAAAGTAGGCATATCTGAATCCTCATCAACATGAGTATTTTGCATACTCACCTCTGTGTTAGCCTCTTGGTAAGAGGCATCATCTTTTTTATGTACAACAAGAGGAGAATCAAGATTTTCCTCTTTAATTTCTTCAATATCCATAAAAATCTCCCAAGAAAATTTATTACTTGAATTATAACACAAATATATCTGATTTTCAATAACTATTGAATTTATTAAAACAAATTGATATAATTAAACTATCAACTAATACATACGGAGTGATTTTATGAAAATATTAGCATTTGATATTGGCGGAACAAATATTAAATACGCATTATGTAACGAAAAATTCAATATTACTGACAGGCATACCGTCCCTACCGAAGCAGAAAAAGGCGGTCAGGAGCTTGTTCAAAAAGTCATCCGTATAATTGAAAGCTATGATGATATTGACAGAATTGCAATATCAACAGCAGGTCAGGTTGACAGCAAAAACGGAATAGTTGTTTATTCCACCGGAAACATCCCGTATTACACCGGAATGATGGTTAAAAAAATCATCGAAAACAAAACAGGAATATTAACCTATGTTGAAAATGATGTTAATGCATTTGCCCTCGGCGAAGCAAGATTCGGCGCCGGCAAAGGTCACAGCGACTTTTTATGTCTTACATACGGAACAGGTATCGGCGGTGCATTATTTCTTGATAACAAGCTTTATAAAGGCAACAGCTCATCTGCTGGTGAATTCGGCCATATGATTACCCACGCCGGTGGAAGGCAATGTAATTGCGGCGGCGAAGGTTGCTATGAATGCTATGCATCGGCAAAAGCTTTAATAGAAGCAGTTAACAAAGCAAATTCAACAAATCTTGATGCTTTTCAAATTTTTGAAAAAGAAAACTTTGATAAACCTGAAGTAAGGTCGGTTATTGATAAGTGGATTGATGAAATGATTATCGGCTTGATAAACATTATTTATATATTTAATCCGCCTTTGATTGTACTCGGCGGCGGAATTATGAATGAAGATTATGTTATTGACCTTATAGACAGAAAAATATATAATCTTTTAATGGATAATTTTAAAAATGTAAATATAGTAAGGTCAAAACTCAAGAGTGATTCAGCACTGCTCGGAGTTGCTTATGAAGCCGCAAAATTATAAATACAGACATAAAGGCGATGTACCACAGTAGGTACATCGCCTTATATTATGCCGTTAAATTTATTATCCCAATTATAGATAAATGAAGAGGATAATAAATATAGAAAAGCCATTTCATAAATTTGTTAATTTTCGGTTTTTTGCCGCGTTCTCCATTATAGAGATAAATTATCGGAATTGAGAGAACTACGCACATTTGTATAAGTCCATATGCCTTATCAATTGCAAAGAAATATACCGCCGAATAAATAGCTACATAAAAAATCATCCAAAACATTTGATTTTTAAACTTTCCTCTGTTTGTGCCGATTGCTAAAATGCAAAGTGAAGCAACGCAGCTCCAATCGCTCGGCAGAGTAATCACACAAATTGCAATAATGCTTAATACTTTTACAAATGAGTTGAGTTTTTCACTGTTAGCAACACGGAGCATAACAAGCCCCCACGCAAGCGACCACATAACGCTTGTTTGATTTAAAACATTACCATAATAGAAAGGAATAAACGATTTTACATCAACAAAATCATTTGATGCAAATATATAAGCAAAATGTGAAATTACAGCAAATATAAAAAGCCTTGCAGTGTATTTGTTTATATTTTTTGTGTAGTGGTAACCCTCTGCAATAAAATAGCACATAATCGGGCAAGTCAACCTGCCGATAATATGCATAATAACCGGCACCGCATCAAGCGGATAACCGGGAAATACTGCCCAAGCGATATGGTCAACCGTCATAGCAACGATTGCAATCAATTTAAGTTGATTAGAATTAAGTAATTTGTTTTTCGTCATAATTAACACCGAAATGATTTTATCATCCAATCGCTGCCAAAACAGCATAATTCGCGCAATTAAAATCTTATTTTATGGCTTGTTTCATTTCACTTTGATAAAATTCAAGTGCTTTATCTATTGCTTCCTTACCGGCAGGTTCAAACGGTTGCAAAACGCTGAATACGTGCGGTAAACTTTCGCCGTATTCCTTGCCGTAATTTGCAAGTTCACACGAAACGCCGTTCTTTTTTAGAAGCTCATAAAGCTGAACGGTTTGATTCTTTGCAAGAGTATCCCCACTGCTTGTAATCAAATATGTAGGCGGCATTTCATTTGCAAAAGGCAAAATCTCATCAAAATCCATATAATTGTATGTTTTGCTGTTTTTATAATTTTTTCCCCAAAGCGGCTTTGTATAAACGCTGAACCAACCGCCGTCTTTCATATAGGAAACAGGAGAGGTCAAAACCAGAGCAGTCAGCTTAATGTCGGCACTTTCGGTACCAAATATATCTCTTAATTCTTGACTTTGAAGTAAAACACTTGCGTAAGATGCCAGCATACCGCCTGCCGAATCGCCTGTAAGCATAATATTTTCGCAGTCGCAAGGGTAGTCATCAATATTTTCGCCTATCCATTTAAGCGCAGACATAACGTCCTTAATCTGCTCATTAACATTAACATCAGGCACAAGACGGTAGTTAATATCAAAAACGACATATCCCCTGTCGGCAAGCGCACGGCAATAATTTTCATTAAGCCCTTTATCACCATACATCCAACCGCCGCCGTGAATATCAATAATAACCGGAAGCTTATCATTTTCAGAAATATTGTTAGGATACATCACATCAAGCTTATGATAATAATTTCCGTCATCTATGTATGGAATATCGCTTATAAGTTCAATATTTTGAGGGGGATTTTGCTTTGCGTGCTTGCTTTTATCACCACCGTCACAAAAGCGCCAAACCATTTGCATAATTTTAACAATAGGATTTTTAGCTATTCCCTTTCCGCTTTCATCTTTATAATCAACTGTATCTGATTTAACCATAGCTCCTACATAAATAACATTCTTATTGGTGTCATATCTAGGCAAAGTAGTTAAATTTATAAAAGCAACGGCTACGATAACTATTGCCGCAATAACAAGCAAAACAATTTTCAATTTTTTCCCTTTCTTACTTTCAACCTTTTCCTTAGTTTTCATAATTACACTCCTAATTTTGATAGTTTTATATTACAGCATACAAGTAAAATTGTCAATTTATTACTTTATGATTATTCAATATAAAAATATATTAGCAAATACTCAACTATAACATAAAGCACAAAATAAGAGCTTTAAATTATTGTATTAATATCCATAATTACGCCTTCTACATTCATGATATAAAGCCCAAATTGGGTCTTCTTTTCCATATGGGCAACCACTTGTCCTTATCATTTCCCAACCTTCCCTGTCTGCAATTTCTTTAATTGGTTTGTGTAGTTCGGCTAATGAGCCATAGTCACTCCTTACAAACTTCTTGCCCCAAATTTCTTCGAACTCCGCAAACTGTTTTGGATCGTCGCTAAGTAACAAATTGAGCAAATAGCGCTGCCTTTTTTCGTTTGTGCCAATGTAACCTTGTTTAAGCTTGTCATCAATTTTTTTTGCGTGTCTTTTTTCGGAGAGGCTCTTACCTGTTAAAAGTGCACTACCTCCTGCGATTGTGAATAAATTTACTAATAAACCCATAATACTAATTTCCTTTCTTTTACACTAATTCTTTAATTTCAAATTCAAACCTGCAATCATTGTCATCACAAGCCTCTATTTTAAAGCTCTAGGAATATTCTAAAAGCTGACGAAAAACCTCAATATGTCGAGGTGTTGAAATAATCCAAGAATCGAATTTACCATTTAGAACTAAACCTTTAGTTATGCTCACTTTCACAAAACCTTCAACCATATTATCTTTCAAATCATAATTGAACATTTTTATAAAGTTCGCAACGGTAAAAAGCTTCTGCTCGTCATAATCTTTATCAGGATAAAAAGCTTTAGTCTTTTCCCTCAGGTCATAAAATATTGACCTATCGTCATTAAAAACCTCAGCATCATAATAGCTTGGGTTTCTAACTGCCGAACCTTCCCTGACTTTCGTACCTTTTACAAAAACCGGAAAATAAATTTCCTCATTCATTTCGTCAAAGTTAATTATTGCTTCATTAGCAAATTTGAAAACCTTTGCAAGGTAAGTTAAAGTGTCACCCTCAAATACCATGCTTTTCTTTGTAATCGTTGCTTTAGAAGTAGTTGACATTATACTATTAGGCTCATCAACCTCGTTTTCAACATTAAACCCAAAGTCTCGAAGTTTAAAAACTTCATGAAACATATACAAAAACCTCAAGGTATTTGCTTTGTCAACCTTTAAGCCTTTGTTGTAATTTTCTTTTTTCTCTTGTGATAAGTGAAAAAACTTATCAATGGCATCCATAATGCCCTCTTCGCTTGTAAAATCCATCATATAAAACTCTTTTCTTAAATAAATTCATAATAATAATTCATCCTCAAATATTCACTTAAGGACTTAGTAAATCGTTAAGTTTTTGAACATACAATTTAAGTTTATACAAGCCGTCTAATCTCACCGCTCAATGTATCAATACAGCCGTAAGGCACTCAACCGAGTAGAGTTTATGTGAGCTTCAGGCAAGACGCCCTTAATTGTTTGTTTATCCACCAGCTTGATACAAAAAGAACACCAAAACAACAAGGCTTTAGTGTTCAAGTATGTACCGTTCTAACCGTGATAGATGCTGAAGCCACATCGACTTCAAGGTATCCGTTTGCTATTCTTTCTACACTTTTACAAGTGTAGCCGACAAGGTGCGGGATATTCAATTTGTAGTATTAAGCACAAAATAAACACCGACCTTGCGGTCGGTGTTTTGTTTTACGCCCCTTACACTACTATCTTTTTTTTTGGCTTGAAACGTCCAAAATTTTGTAAGCAGTTTATTAACAATTGTTAATAGTTTATGAACGCATTTACAAGATTGATTAACAGTTGACTATGGTCACCTTTATTATGTTTTATCAATATATAATACAACACACTGTGACACTTAACAAATTAAATTATTGAAATATAAAATGCACTATGGTATAATTAAATCAAATTAAGATTGAATATTTAATTAAAATTATAATTTGGAGAATAAAATGGACAAAAATGAATTTGTAAAATACTATTGGAAACACTACAAATTTTTAGAAAAACAGTTTTTGGATACCGAGCGTTATGTCGCAATTGAAAAAGATAATTACGCTGTTTATTCAAATGAATTTCTTAATTTATTTGTGTTAATTTGTAATGAATATGACGCAATAACTGCAGAATATTGTAACTCAATTAAGGAATCCGCAAGACCATTAAATATGGTTGAAAAGAATGAATTGTTATGTGAAAATATAAAAGGCTTCAAAGATTTATCAATTAGCACTAAATCCAAATACGACAGCATCAAAATTCTGCCCTTCTCAAAATATAAAAAAGATATGACTTATGATTGGTGGCAGTCTTATAATTTGGTAAAGCACAAGCGCTCTAAAATTGACAGCGACACAAAAAAGCCTAATTATTATAAAGCAAATTTAAAAAATGTTTTAATAGCTTTATCTGCATTATATATTTTTCTAAATAAGTTTTATATTGAAAAATGTAATTTAGGCACAGTCAATCATGATTTTGTTCCAAACTCAGATGTATTTAACGATTTTCAACAGTAGGTTGATTTATAAATGTTTGCAAAACAACATTTATATTTATTAATCCAAAGAGCGATTGTTCAGTAAAAAGCAAAAGCCGAACAGGGTGCAGACTGAGATAGCAGCATCTTGTTCGGCTTTTTTATAATATACTTGTTTTTTTGATGTGATTTCAGTAAAACTCATACAGAAATAATTCAAGCAAAGTTCTGGAGAATATAAAAATGACAAAGGACGAATATTTAATAACAGACCCACCACTAAAAGCGTTGACTGTTTTTGCAATGCCTATGATTTTAGGCAGCTTTTTTCAACAAGTGTATAATATGGCTGATTCAATCATCGTCGGTCAGTTTGTAGGCTCATCTGCGCTTGCAGCCGTCGGTGCCTGTGCCGCACTTACTAATGTATTTATTTGCATAGCACTTGGTGCAGGTGTAGGCGCAGGTGTACTTGTAAGCCGTTATTTTGGTGCTCAAAATTACGGGAAAATGAAAACAATCATTTCTACTTCTTTAATAAGTTTTTTGCTTTTAAGCGTATTTCTCGGTGTTTTTGGATTTTGCACTTCTCATTGGATGATGAACATACTGAAAACGCCTGCGGATATAATGAAAGATGCGGTGCTGTACTTACGTATCTATTTTATTGGTTTTCCGTTTTTATTTATGTATAATATTCTGTCAACCATGTTCACTTCAATCGGCGAATCAAAAGTCCCGTTATGGCTTTTAATATTTTCGTCTGTATTGAATATCATTATGGACCTTTGGATGGTGGGATGTCTTAAACTCGGAGTATTCGGTGCAGCTCTTGCCACTCTTATTGCACAAGGTATTTCAGCCGTACTTTCACTTTTGATTTTTCTTTACCGTATGCGAAAATATGCAAGTTTGTTTCATTGGTTTGACAAAAAAGAACTGCGTACAATGCTTAAAATTGCCGTTCCGTCTATTCTTCAACAATCAACAGTATCAATCGGTATGATGATTGTGCAAGCAGTTGTAAATCCTTTTGGCACGCAAGCACTCGCAGGCTATGCGGCAACAATGAGAGTAGAAAATGTTTTCTCTCTGATATTTGTATCCATCGGGAATGCTGTGTCACCCTTTGTTTCGCAAAATCTCGGCGCAGGAAAAATCAACCGTATTAAGAAAGGCTACCGTGCCGCTTTACTGTTAGATGTATGCTTTGCCGTTCTTGCATTTGTAATTATTGAAACGATGCACACTCAAATTTCTTCGCTTTTCTTAGGCAAAGACGGAACGCAATTAGCGTATCAGGTGTCCGGTGATTATATGAAATGGATTGGCTACTTTTTCATATTTATGGGCATCAAAATGGCAACAGACGGCGTTCTTCGTGGAATCGGAAATATGCAACCGTTTTTAATTGCAAATATGGTTAACCTTGCAATTCGTTTGTCCGTTGCATTGATTTTTGCGCCCCGTTTCGGTATTGCCTTTGTTTGGCTTGCCGTACCGGTAGGCTGGCTTGCAAACTTTGTCATTTCTTATGCAGCGCTAAAAAAATCTTGGCCCAAGGATACCTTAAATTAGAAATATTCAACTTATCAAACAAAACAGGTTTGTCCAAAATTTTAAGGCAAACCTGTTTTGTTATTATAAAATCGCATAATGTATACGGATTTTATCAATATTATAAGCTATCAGATAACACCTTGATTTTTTCATCACGGCTAAGAGTCTTATAACCGCCATTCATTGTTAGTGTTAAATCGGCAATGTTTTCTATATCATCTTTGGTAACGCCCAAATCGGATATATTAGTAATAACACCGATTTCGTTCATCCAATTTTCCATTGCAAGTAATCCTTCATTTGCAATTTGCTCATCTGTTTTGCCTTGAGGGGAAATGTTCCAAACATTGATTGCAAAACGCTTAAATTTATCAAGTCCGTAAGGCATAATATATCTGTAATATGCGAGAGAAACAGCAGATAGCGTCATACCGTGGGTTGCATTTGTATAACCTCCGACTGCCTGACCGAGCATATGAACCTCCCAATCGGTTGTTTTGCCTTTGGCAATAAGAGTGTTAAGCGCCCAAGTAGCAGTCCACATAATATTGCTTCTTGCCTCGTAATCATTAGGATTTTTTATCGCAACAAGGCTTGAGTGAATAACACTTTTCATAAGTGCTTCGCTGATATAATCGCTTGTATTATCATCAGTTCCTGAAAAATATTGTTCGCAAATATGATTGAAAATATCGTAAATTCCAGACACCATTTGGTATTTCGGTAATGTCATTGTAAAGCAAGGATTGAGGATTGTAAATCTCGGCATAATCTTTTCATCTGCAAAGACATGGCCAATTTTTTCTTTGGTATTCTGATTTGTAATTACAGAACCTGCGTTCATTTCCGAGCCTGTTCCAACCATTGTTAAAACACAGCCAATCGGTATTATTTCACAATCCGGCTCTTCAAAACGGACAAAATATTTTTCCCAAGGATCATCATTACAATTAACAGAAACAGAAAGCGCCTTTGAAAAATCGCAAACAGAACCACCGCCAACTGCGAGAATAAAATTCGCATTATGATTTCTTGCTATTTCTATACCTTCATAAAGTTTTTCAACAGTCGGATTTGGCATCACACCCTCAATTTCTGTGATGTTTTTATTACTTTCTTTTAGAATTTTGATTATATCGTCATAAATGCCATTCTTTTTTATAGAACCTGTACCATATACAAGTACAACATTATCACCGTATTTATTCAATTCATCACTTAAATTGGATAATGAATTTTCTCCAAAATAAAGTTTTGTCGGATTACAATAACTAAAATTTCCTAACATAATTTTGCTCCATTCTTTAATAATATAGAAATTTCATTACACATTTTTACCCATTTGATATGCAAGTTTCATTGCAGGGTGATTTTTAATTTCACCTTTTTCATACACACCACCAGCGACAATAACACCTTTTTCAACTGCACCTTCGACACAATCGGCATAACCTCTAAAACAAGCCAATGTTGTATCAGCTGACGATTTTTCATTGTCAGCCATAGTAGTAATATAATAAAATTCCTTGTTTTTAACCTCTAACCAACGAGCAACAGTACGGTCGATAACTGCTTTTAGCTGTGCATCTATTGAATAAAAGTAAACCGGACTCGCCAACACAAGAACATCGGCATCAATCATTTTTTGTAAAATTTCAGCCATATCGTCCTTAAATACACACGCACCGCTATTTTTACTGCAATGGTAACAAGCAATACAATGGTGTATATTCTTTTCAGGCACTCTGATTTTTTCAACATTATGACCTGCTTCTGTTGCTCCTTTGGCAAATTCATCACACAAAATGTCAGAGTTACCGCCTTTTCGTGGACTGCCTGACAGAATTAAAACTTTTTTACTCATAATTAAGTTCTCCCATTAAGAATTTATTGCGTTAAAATATTCCTCATCTGACACAGCTTCCAGCCATTCATTTGATGTATTTTCTCCCGGAACTTCTACTGCCAGATGAGAAAACCAACTATCAGGAGCAGCGCCGTGCCAATGCTTGACATTCGCAGGAATATTCACAACATCACCGGGCAGCATTTCAATAGCTTTCTTCCCCCATTCCTGATAATATCCTCGTCCGGCAACACAAATCAAAATTTGACCGCCACCGTTTTTTGCTTTATGAATATGCCAATTGTTTCTGCATTTCGGCTCAAAGGTTACATTGAAAATACCAACCTGGTCTTTAGAAACAGGGGCGAGAAAACTCTTTCCGCTGAAATACTGTGAAAAGCTGTCGTTCGGCTCACCAATCGGAAATATCATTGATGAAGCATGTTTTTCAATCGTATTATCTTCAGTTTCCTCGTTCTTATCATTCCACACTTCTTTTGCCATACGAAATGCAGCCCAAGCTTTTGGCCATCCTGCATAAAAAGCATTATGTGTTAAAATCTCCGTGATTTCTTCTTTTGTAATTCCGTTTTTCTTAGCACTTTCCAAATGGTAACGAAAAGCGGAATCAATTAAACCTTGCGACATTAAAGAAGTAACTGTAACAAGTGAACGGTCTCTAAGTGATAACTTATCTTCTCTGCTCCAAACCTCACCAAACAATACATCATCATTTAATTCGGCAAATTTCGGAGCAAATTCTCCTAATTCTTTTCTACCGGCTGTTTGTTTTACTGTCATAAATTTCAACCTCCTAAATTTTGAAATTAGCTATTGAATATTTTTTTAATCTCTGCTATATTGATAATAACACCTAAACCTAACTTTAAGTCAAGAGTTTTTTAAATTTTTTTGGAGGGAAAAATATGTATACAATCGGTCAAGTATCTGAAATGTTTGATTTACCGGTATCAACTTTGCGTTACTATGATAAAGAAGGACTGTTTCATGAATTAAATCGCACATCGGGAATTAGACAATTTAGCGAAAACGAAATTGAGGCATTGCGTGTAATTGAATGCTTGAAAAAAACAGGGTTGCAAATAAAAGACATTAAGCAATTTATGTCTTGGTGTATGGAAGGAAGTTCAACATATACCAAAAGAAAAGAGTTGTTTGAAAACCAAAAAAAGCAAGTAGAAGCTGAGATTAGCAAGTTGAATAAAACGCTTGATATGTTAAATTTCAAATGTTGGTATTACGGCGAGGCTATCAAAGACGGAAACGAGGAAAGACTCAAAAATATAATTCCAAACGAATTACCGAACAGTATTAAATCGGCATATATCAATTCACACAACAGAAATCGTTAATGAACAAGTGATTTATAAATGAGAAAAAGGCACAACTTACGGAGAAAATTTTCATATGTTGTGCCTTAATTTTTTTGTGAAATTGAATGTACAAACTTAGCGAGCAGACCGGTTGGTTATCCAAACGGTAATTTTTTTGTTAGGGACACCCTAAGACCCGCTTTTTGTATTCGACTTTAATATTGAAAAAACAAAGTGGCTCAATGTTGCAAAGGAAAACATTATTGACATATAGTCAAAGAGATAAAGCAGTAGGTGTTCGTTATCGTCAAGGAGGAAAAACTGATTTTTCAGGAACAGGTAAGATGCTATATCTCGCTTGAAAAATGAGTAAATTCCGTATGCAAAAATGAGTATGAATATTGTTTTGAAAGCAGTCTTCACTTTTGGTGAGAGTTGCTTTTTCTTTTTTATCATTAACAAAATCATATTGAAATGAAGTCCGAGGTGGAGCGACATAAATATAAATCCCAAATATGCAGAAAGAATATGGATTCTGTTCGCTGCATAGGTTGATTTTATATTCAAAAATGCAAACAGATGCCTTGAAACAATTACCCCGCTGACGATTGGGCCGACAAATGATATAAGCACAAGCAAAACAATGTTTTGAAAAATTCTTATAGGTGTTTGCCTGCCTTTTGCTAAATGCTTTGCCCAATTTATATTGAGTGCGTGATGAACAACAAAAAGCACAAACATAGCAACGCCGACTACCTCGTGTGCAGTTGAGCCTAAAAGCTCGTAGGACATCAAAAGAAGCAGAGCAAATGTCATTAAAATATCAATTATCGGCTTTAGTTTTAATTTTGTTTTTGAATTCATACGGTTTTGTTTAAGTCTTCAGCCTCTTTGCTGTTTGTTGCCATTCCCATATATTCCATACCGTAAAGAGAGGCAAAGCGTTTCATCGTGTATTCGCCTGCGTCAAGCATCCACTTTTCAGGTGCTGCACCTTGAAATACAAAATATAACTTTCTGCCTGAGAGTTCGCTTTCGTCAACCTTGCCGTAAAATCGGTCTAAAACATTACGAACAGAGCCGCAAATATTGTGCCAATAAAGCGGAGAACCGATAACGATTGTGTCAGCCTCTTTCATTTTTTCAATCACTCTGTCAAGTTCGTCATAAGGTAAAGTTTGACCGTATGAGCCGATTGTGAAGTTAGTTAAATTAAGTGTTTCGTATTCCTTGCCGTTCAAAAGAATTGAGGCAAGATTAGCAGTATTTCCGTTTTCGTTCGGACTGCCGTTAATAAAAAGAATTTTCATAATATTACCTCTCTTAATAATTTAATGTTCGCCGAAAAGCCAAGACATAATGGTATCCCCGTAACAGTAACCGCCAAAAGCACAACTGTAAATTTGCGGATTTTATTTAAGGTCAAGACCGTTTACCCAAGATTCAACCTTGCTTGATGAGGCACCTGAAGAAAATCTTTCGCCGTCCTGCCAATTGCCTGTGCCTGCCATATCGGCTAAAAGGTCACCACTCTGACCTAAGCCTGATGATGTTGATGTGCAAAACGGAATAACGGTTTTGCCGCTGAAATCATTGCCCTTAACAAAATTGTTTACAGGCCAAGCAGCAATGCCCCACCAAATCGGATAGCCGATAAATACTGTATCATAATCTGCCCAATTATCAGGCGTAGTCTTTGTAAGTGGTACATCACGCTTGCTTTCGTCGTTGTGCTCAACACTTACACGGCTGTTGTCATTAGTCCAGTTAAGGTCATCGCTTGTGTAAGGGTCAACAGGTGTTATCTCAAACAAATCTGCTCCGGAAGTGTCGGCAATAGTTTCTGCAACAGCTTTTGTGCTACCTGTTGCAGAATAATAAACAACTAATATTTTTGAACTTGTATTAGAATTTTCAGTTTTTTCATCGGTGGATTTTGAAGTATCCGCCGTTTGTGAAGTGCTTGAGGTTGTATTTGAATTGTCGCTCGAATTATTAGAGCAAGCTGCGAAAGAAAACACAAGCACAAGTGCCAAAAGAATTGAGGTTAATTTTTTCATAATCTTAATCTCCTTTAGTTTAATTATTTTTGTTCGTCAACAGGCGGTATCATCTCGGCATACTTTTTAAGCATTTCCGGTGTTGAGGTATAATATCTTACACCCTTATCAAGTAATGATATTTTTGCCATTTCTTCATCAGTAAGTGAAAAATCAAAAATATTAAAATTAGCCTTGATATGGTCGCTGTTCTTTGAACCCGGAATAACAATATTTTCGTCTTGAATATGCCAACGAAGAATGATTTGAGCTGTCGACTTACCGTATTTTTCCGCAAGGCTCTTAAAGAGTGGCTCATTGAGAAGTGCATTATCGCCGTGACCCAGCGGATACCAAGCCTGAATTTTAATATCCTCGTGAGAAAGGAATTTTTTAAGCTCCTTTTCCTGATAATACGGGTGCACCTCGGTTTGAAGAACGGACGGCTTAACCTCGCAGATATTTAGGATTTCGCAAATCTGCTCTTCGTTAAAGTTTGAAAGACCGATTGCACGAACCTTGCCTTCCTTGTATGCCTTTTCCATTTGCTTATATCCTGCAATGTAGTTTCCGGCAGGCTGATGAATTAAAAGCAAATCAATATAATCTGTTTGAAGTCTTTCAAGAGTTTTGTCTACTGCATCGTCCTGCTCATAAAATGACGGCCAAAGCTTTGTCTCAAGAAAAATATTTTTTCGGTCAGTGCCTGCATTTTTCATAGCTCTGCCTACTGCCTTTTCGTTGCAATATGCGTTTGCTGTATCTATAAGCTGACATCCGTTTTTGAGAGCGTAGGTTGCAGATGCCTCTGCCTCGTCAGGTGTGAGCAAAAATGTTCCGATACCCTGCATTGGCATTTCTACGCCATTGTTTAATTTTATAAATTTCATACTGATTACTCCTTTTCTGTTTGAAAATTTAATATCTAAAATTAGCTTTAGATTAAATAGTTATTTGCATTCTTCAAAAATTTGAAGAATTTCTTCGTGAGTCATCTTTTTGTAAGCACCGGGTACAATACCGCAAGAGTCTGCAATTTCTTTAAGGTTGATGTTTTCTTCAATACCAAGCTCCTTAAAGGTTGTCGGCATACCGATTTCCTTAATAAAATCTGCTAGGGCCTCAACACCTGCCTTTGCAAGCTCTTCGTCTGTTTTGCCGTCTTTTGAAATGCCCCAAACATTAACTGCAAACTGAGCAAACTTCTTTTCGCCTGACTTACAAATATGTCTGTAATAAACAGGGTGAAGAACGGCAAGACCTGCACCGTGGTTACAGTTAGTGTATGCGCCGAGCTGATGCTCCATTTGGTGGCACTCAAAATCCGTTTTTTTGCCAAGTTTGATTATACGGTTTTCTGCCATTGTTGCGTCCCACATCAGGTTACTTCTTGCTGTGTAGTCCTCGGGATTTTTGATAGCGGCACGCAAATTGGTGATAACATTTTTCATAAGAGCCTCGGATATATCGTCCGATACATTGCTTTCATTCGGCTCGCTGAAATAGATTTCCATAATGTGTGAAAGAGTATCAAAAGCACCCGATACCATTTGAAATTCAGGAACGCTGTATGTGTAGGTTGGGTCAAGCATAACGAATTTTGCGTTAAGCTGAGGATAATCTTTGCCTGTTTTGATTTTAAGTTCTTCGTTTGTGATTACGGCACCGCCGTTACACTCACTGCCCGTGCCTGAAACAGTAACGATAATACCAAGCGGCAACGGTTCAAAATCAATCACACCCGGTCTTGCCCAAAAGTCAGCCCAAATGTCGCCGTCATATTTTGCGCCGAGTGAAATTGCCTTACAGCAGTCCATAACACTTCCGCCGCCTACTGCAAGAATCAAATCTGCGTTGTTTTCTTTAGCAAGCTTAACCCCAGCAAGCACTTTGCTGTAGGTCGGGTTTGACGGAATATCGCTAAACTCAACAACTGCCTTGTTTTCTTTTTTGAGTACGGTTATAACCTCGTCATAAATGCCATTTTTCTTAATCGAGCCACCGCCGTAGCAGAGCATAACCGTGTCGCCGTAAGCTGAAAGAATATTTGAAAGATATTCTTTTACGCAGCCTTCACCGAAATATACCTTTGACGAATTTTCAAAAATAAAATTATTCATAGCTTTCTCTCCTATCCTGAAAATTTGATTTTATTATTTCATCGAGTGATACATTTTCATTCCTGTATCGCTCGTTTTTGTTTTTCTCGTGCTTAATGATAATTGCCTTTTGAGGGCAAGCGTGAACGCAGGCAAGGCAGTATTCGCATTTTTTGCTTCGCCTTTGTGCGTAATCCGTCAGCACAATTATATTGCCTGTCGGGCAAACCTTTTCACAGACCTTACAGCCGATACATTTATCGGTTGTTTTAATCATCTTGCCGTTATTAAATGACGGAATGATTTTATTCAGCGTTGCCACTTGCTTGTGGAGTTTCCTGTCTGCGTCTGTTGCAGTTGGAACACCTTTTTTCATTAGTCTGATATTCTTGATTATATGTGCAATTTGAACATCTGTATCTTTGTCAATTTTCTTTTCTTCTGCTATATCAAAAACAGGCAGGTAATTATCAACGCAGTGAACGGTATCTATATAATCAAAGTTGATGCCGAGAGCCTTAAACTCGTTATATGTAAACTCGGGGCAGTCGCTTGCACTGTTGCCATAGGTTAAAATGAGATACATATATTTTGTATCAAACTTCGATTTTTTCAAAAACTCTTTTACCGTATTCGGTATTTCGCCGCAATAAACAGGGCAAACAATACCGATTTGGTTGTCTGAATAGATTGACGAATTTTTTATAGCCTGCGGTATGCTGACAGGATATTTGTCAATACACTTTGCAACATAAAGGCTGTTGCCCGTTGCGGTGAAATAAAATACCATAATTACGCCCTCTTTTTTATCACTTTTGACCCACCGAAAACAGCGGACATATTTATATTATCAAGCTTATTATCAATCGCTGATACCTCATTGCTCGTTAATATAATATCTGCCACTCCTTCGTTGTTTTTCTTTTCAACTATATTATAAGAAAAACGAGGCCTCGTATGAAGTCTCGTTTTGTTATTCAGTATATACCTTTGGGTTATAACTGCTTATTTAGTTTTAACTATATTCTTAGCCGCATCTAAAACTCGTCGAACATTTTCGCTGGGATTTGGAGAATGCAAAAGTCCGTAAGGAATACTGTATTCCCACTCAACTGGAATAACTTTTAATAGCGGATGAACATTTGCCCAACCGGGTATCGCAAGTAAAACATCGTTTGTATTTTCGCATCTGTTAAATATGCTCATACTGTAAAAATCGAAATCAACAATATGTATCTGCGTATGATTTTGCCAAATATCGTCACGCAAACGGTCAACATAATTGCTCCAACCACGGTGCATAAGCAGCAAATTTTCGCCGTATAAATCGCTGATTTGAAGCTTATCCTTTTGTGCAAGCTTGTGGTGAATGGATACGGCACAGCAAAACGGCTCACGGGATAATTGCAAGCCCTCGCATTTTCTGAGTTTAAGCATTGTGTCGTCAAATATTCCGCCGATAATATCAATGTTCTTTCCCAAATTCGCAAGTATTTCTTTTGCGTTTTCGGGTGTGTTCTCAAATGGAACAATTTCAAATTTTATATCCGGGCATTGCTCTTGAATTTTCGGCCACATTTGCATAAGTAATTGAGCAGGGGTTGTAGGCGACGAGCCGATACGAATAATATTTTCGCCCTCGCTCATTGCGTTTTTCGCCCTGACAACACTGTCCTTGCAATAGCCGATAATGTACTTAGCGTCCTGATAAAGCGACTTGCCTGCGTTAGTCAGTATCAACCCACGGTGCGTACGCTCAAACAAAACCAAGTCAAGTGAGCTTTCAAGCAAATTGATTTGCTTAATAACGGCAGTCGGCGTGATATACAATTCCTCTGCCGCTTTGTTAAAACTTCCTGCGTCCGCAACCTTTATAAATGTTTCTATCTGTGGATTATACATCATCCCACCACCTACATAACAAAATTTAATCACAATCTGTTGTATACCAAAATGATAAATCTTTTTCTTAATTATACTTTAAAACTCTCAAAAAATCAAATTGACTAATTAATAGCCGTCTGAACATACGGCGGTTATTTTAATTTTTTAACATTTTCATCTTATGGGGGTACAAATCGCCTCCGACCGTTGTAAACAAACTTATTGAGCGTATTGAAATTCACAACGATGAGAAGAAACATTCTCACAATAATGTTAAGGTGGATATTTGTTTTACGGCAGTCAGGTTATTTGACATCCCAACAGAGCAACAGCTTATTAATACAATGAAAAGAGTAAAACAGAAAAAAGCGGAAAAATCCGCTTAAATAAATAAAGGTGTAACCCCCCTTTATTTGGATTACACCATAATTCCTTAAATACTGCCTTATTAGCCCATGGCAAAACGGTGAGGATTTTTGTTTTTCTAAAATAATTTGTAAATTTTCTTTCAAAACACCCGAACAAAATGGAAATTTTTCTCCGTATAGTAGAGGGACTTTTTTAT
>OGML01000522.1_pt1 | contig 40514 bp, 39 predicted proteins | sample 1572951 | NCBI WGS metagenome assembly OGML01 (sample SAMEA2581883, study PRJEB24529) | metagenome | biome: Human gut stool | place: China | collected 2011 | reverse complement strand
CCGCTCACGGGCTCGACTGGTACGATTCCGGAGCTCGCATGCAGGAGTTCCATATCCCGCGCTTCACCACGATGGATCCGCTCTGCGAGAAATATTACTCCATATCGCCCTATGCCTATTGTAATAATAATCCGGTGAAATATGTAGACCCGGACGGGAAATTTCTACAATTTGCCGAAAATGTTTCAAAAGAGTTCAAAGAATATTTCAAAATCGCAGTTGAATATTTGAATCAACATAATGCCGCTGGGAAAATGGCTGATCTTCATGCTTCTAATGAAACTTATTATATCGCCGAATCTTTTGATGGGCATTATTATTCCCCTAAATCAAGAACCATAAAATGGGCTCCTAAACTAGGACTTCTCACAAACGAACTCGTAGAGCTTTCTCCTTCTACTTTATTAAATCACGAAATAGATCATGCATGGAGACATGATAAAGACCCTCAAGGGCAAAGACAAGATAGAGAAAAGCCTTCTCAATATGGAAACAAAGAAGAAGAGCGTGTAATAACTGGTTATGAAAGACAGACAGCTATTGCATTAGGAGAAATAGAATCAGGACAAGTCACACGATTAGATCACGAAGGGACCCCTCACACAACTTCGGGACCTACGCAAAGAGATTGGTTTTATCAAAAATGATACATTATGAAAAGATATATAGCCTTGCTTTTTTTATTTTGTCCGTTACTTGCCTTTTCTCAAATAATATGCGAAAAAGCCGACAGTATAAAGATTAAACATTTCTCTTTTGATGTTTATACGGCATTTAACACCCCAAGGCGATTGTTTGATAATCATTTTGAAAAAGGGAAAGGTTCTTATCCCTATTTCCTTAAAAAATTATCCTATTCAGAGATCCAACAACTCTGTCAGAATCTACTGCGACTAAATATTCTTCCCGATTCTCTGATAAAAATAAGACCGTATGATTGTATGAAAAAGACCTTAACAACAAAACGAGGGAATACCGTAGAATTAGATATAGATCCCCTTGATGTAAGAGGAAAAATTGAGATTTACTCGCAGGGTAACCTTTTAGTAATTTGGTATGACGAAAGATTTGTGGATATAGGAAATAACAGGTACTATATGTCAAATAATTTGAAGAGAATGTTAAACTTTTGGTTCGACTAATTGGGAAAGTTATGATGTAATATAAAATAAGAGGTGACGGAAATGCGACAGCTTTATTTACATATTCCGACCTACAAAATATATTTTGTAGGGAATAAAGATAAAGCGGCTAAGCCCCAGTATATTACTTATTAAACCATATATTATGAAATCTAAGTATGCAATTTTGACGGGTGTAATCTTCACCCTCTTATCGGCACCGTTATGGGGGCAGGTATCTAATGACGAATCAAAGAGAGAAAGAGCGTACATACAGGTGCCGGAGCTTGTCGTTAAAGACACTCTGTTCTTGCAAAGTATAGACTCACTTGTTTTTAATTCGATTTGCTTCAACTTACATAAGTTGGATAAAGGTAATTTTGAGATTGATTACCATGAGGGGAAATACGGGAACGATTCCTGGCTGACATTTGAGCTATATCCCGAATTTAAATTTGACGGAGGTAAAATAACAGGATATTTCGAATATAAAAATTTTTCTTTCGTTTGGTATGGAGCTATACCCGATTCGCTATGCGAAATATCAGACAGGAAGCGGGAATTCCCATATTGGAAAGGAGAGAAAGGAGATTCGATCATCTCCGTGTTTTTGGCTTATGCCCATGGCTCGATAAAATCTATGGGAATGGATTGCCCCGATTTAGATATGCGGCATTCATTCTATGATGAGGACTAACAAAATTCTGTTTAACTGATATGAAAAAGTGTATTATTGTAGTATATGTGTTGCTGTCACTGATAGATGTATCAACCATACAGGCCCAAGTGCTGACTTATGAAGAGATGGTGAAAAAAATCACGGTCCATTTGCCTGAAATGAATATAAAAGACTCGGTCTTTTTACAAGAGATAGACTCCAAGATTTTCAATTCGGGATGCTCTTGCTTGGACTACGAAGATGCCGATGTATTTAATGTTAAATCGAAAAAACAAGACGATGGAAGCTATTATATCATATTCTCGGCATCTTCCACTCCACATGTTAAGGATGGGAATGGATATTTCGAATACAACGATTTCCTTTTTGTTTGGCATGGGGATCTTCCTCCATATCTATATGAACGAACGGGGAAAAACAGAAGATTCACTTATCAACAATATGTTCCCATTATAGCACATGATTGGGGAGATTTCTATTTCAAATACTCTCGTGGAAAGATGGAGATAACCGGGGTGTTGTGCATGTGATAGCTTATAAGCCGCAATCGGTTCTTGTATGATAATCAAGAGGAACGACGTGTTATTACCGGTCCAGAAAGGAAAACTGCGAAAGCGAATAATGAAGGGATAAGGAACAATCACCGGGGACGAAGCATTGTTACGGAAACCCCAATATCAAACCAAAAAATAAAATATTTATATCCTTAAAATAATCCATTATGAAAAAGTCGATTTTAATATTCCCGATTCTGTTTTTGCTTTTACCCTTTTTGGGGAAGAGTGAAGATAATGAAAATTCAATCGAATCGATATATGTGCTATATTACAACTATTCATTTAACAGTCCGGTGGCCATAGATTGCGACTGTCTGAGAAAAAGAATGATCGGACCATTCATCGATATTACCGATAGCGGTCTGATAGAGTATCCGGACTCAATGGGCATAGTTGACACTCTATTGACCGATCCGAAGCTGTTGAGGGAAGTTCATGACGAGTTGAAAAAACTAAATCCCAACGCTAACCCTTATCCTCCTGATACTCGAGCATCCTATACCTTACGTTACAAGGACGGCTCAGAAGAAAAAATATGTATGGGTGAGTATGATCACTTTTGGTTTAGGGGGAGAAGCTATACCAACAATCGGTTGTTGTATTTACTGAGAAAAAGCATAGACTATTATAGAATAGTATGGGAGCCTATGTTAGATGGGCTTGAAGAGTTAAACGATACTACATTTGAACGAGAACCGGTAGTGGGGAAACACGGCATGGTTTATTAAATCGAGGTAATTATCCTCGTGCCAATCCAATGAATATTTATAAAAATGGGCGGCTAGTTCGTTCTACATTTCAAAACAGATAATTGATATGAAACATTTTTTAATCTTATTGTTAATGTTAATGGGCATATCTTCTTGCTGTAATAAAAATAAATTGACCGTGGATTACGGGAGGACAAAAAAAATGAGAAAGTGTTATACAATAATAGTTTTGCTTTTTATTATCTCTTTTCTAGTATCTTGTTCAACAGTGCGATACAATATCAAAAGAAATAAAGATTTAACGGTAAGGCAAGTAAATTATTTTTATAAAAAAAATGGGAATGCTTTTTATTTGTGTTCTACTTATGCAACTTTTTCAGTTGTTTGGACTTACGATGAAGATAAAGTTGAAATTTACAGATTACAGGAAGGGAGAATAAGGCAAAAACAAATATTTAAGTCAAAAGATATAATACAGTATGCGGTAGTTTCTCTTGAAGATTTAGAAGATGAACTTTATCGGAAATGTGCTTTGGAATTAGACGGGGATAGTTTTGGATTTAAAGTTGAGATTGACCGTAAAACATATATTGCAGATTATGCCGTTAATATAAATTGCATGAAGCAAGGAAAATATGAATCTAACTTTTTAAATAAAATCACAAATGACATAAAAATACACAAAATGTGGGAAGTTGAATATCAATAAAAAACTGCACTTGCGGTTTTTTTCTTTTCTTTTTTGTGGGGCATTTTGGTGGATTCGCCACTTAAAAAGAATAAAAAATACTTTCTTCCTTTTGACTTGTCAAAATATAGCATAGATTATATTACTGAGAAACACTGTTTACGCATTAGGGCGTGTAGATATGATTTTGGTAAATAAGGAACAGAAGACTGTACGCATTGTAAATAATAGTGATACTGATTATGATTGGAACTTAGGAGGTGGAACAAAAAGAGATTTATTTATTAGAGCAGAAAGGCGTCGTGCAGGGTTAAATGACACACATGGTTTTAAAACATTTTATTATGGTTTAGGGAGGTTAAAAAAAATGAGAAAAATCCTGAAATTTACACTAATATTCATCTTATCATTATTCCTTTTTGTAGCAGTCTTTGACTACTCTTCGAAATGGTTGTTTCCCCAATGGAATGGATCGTATGATTTAGGGAATAATCTATATATGATGGATTGGGAAAGAGGTAACAAGATAATTGTTTATTGTTCAAGAAAAACAGGAAGAACATGTTCTGGGGGATCACCTGTTATACCACATGAGCATCCACGAGAAGTATATGTAAAAAGTGCAAAAGCAAATGATAGATGGGTAATAGTAAAAGCTTTAACAACAGAAAGCGATAAACTCTGTTATTATTTGATTGATAAATCTTTTAATATAAAAAATCTCGATTGGGAAATTGTTAACTGTGACAGTATAATACAAAGCCATATTATTAGCACTTTTGATAGTATAAGTTTTGAAAAGATACTGAGGGATAAGAATATAGGGCTAAAATTTGATAAGTAAAAAATCCTGCAAGGCTTTTCCTTTTTGGGGAACCTTACTACTTAAAAAGATTTTTAAAACCATACTCCCCTTTTTCTCTCTTGTCATTCTCAAAATTACCCTTCATTCACACCTTTTTTGCCTGTTCCGAAAGTCTGAATAAAAAAAGTACTTATATTTGTAGAACATAAAAACAGAGGCGAAGCGACACGACATCATAAATTTATATGCCGCCTGCACAATCTGTTTCGACAAATACACTAACAACACCTATATGGACAGTACAGCGCTTTCGAGATCAGACAGCATAGTTCTCATTCCCACTTACAATGAGAAAGAAAACATTGCCGCAATTATCCATGCCGTATTCGAACTTCCCCGTCAGTTCCATATACTCATCATCGACGACAACTCCCCCGATGGAACAGGAGCGATTGTCAAAGATTTACAAAAACAATTTCCGGGTGCTCTCCACCTCATGGAACGAACCGGGAAACAAGGGCTGGGAACAGCCTATATTGCAGGATTCAAGTGGGCTATCGAACACCGATACGAATACATTTTCGAGATGGATGCCGATTTCTCCCACAACCCCAAAGACCTGATGAATCTGTTGGCCGCTTGCAAAACCGGTGGTGCGGATATGGCTATCGGTTCCCGCTACGTCACGGGAGTGAACGTAGTTAATTGGCCTATGGGAAGAGTCATGATGTCCTATTTCGCATCAAAGTATGTGCGTTTCGTCACCGGTATGAAAATACACGACACGACCGCAGGATTCGTTTGTTACCGACGTCGGGTACTCGAAACGATCGGACTCGACTCAATCCGATTCAAAGGATATGCCTTTCAAATCGAAATGAAATTCACAACCTACAAATACGGATTCACCATTAAAGAAGTACCCATTATATTCATTAACCGAGTATTGGGTGAAAGTAAAATGAATACCAGCATATTCGGTGAAGCCGTATTCGGAGTCATCAGATTAAAAATAAACAGCTGGTTCCGCAAATACCCCAAGCAGAGAAATTAACCGCCGACACCCCAAAAGACAACCGGTCATGTGCAGAACAATCATTACAAACGGAACGATCGTAAACGATGGAGAGCACTTCATCGGGAGCATCATCGTCAAAGGAGAGTTTATCGAATCCGTCATAAAGGGAAAACTTCCTGAAAATATCGCATACGACACAGACCGTATCATCGACGCATCGGGTAAATGGATTCTCCCCGGAGTCATCGACGACCAAGTACATTTCAGAGAGCCGGGACTCACTCATAAAGCCGAGATCGCCACCGAATCGGTTGCAGCGGTCGCAGGAGGAATCACCTCCTTTATGGAAATGCCCAATACCGTTCCCCAAACGACGACCCTCGAAGCCCTTGAATGGAAATACTCTCGTGCAGCCGAAGTTTCCCCGGCGAACTATTCTTTTTATATCGGTGCTACCAACGACAATTTCGAGGTACTGAAACAGGTTGACTTCTCACAGGTTTGCGGTGTAAAAATTTTCATGGGATCATCTACCGGAAACATGCTGGTAGACAGCGAAAAAACATTACGACGAATCTTCGCCGAAATTCCTGCGCTCATCGCCGTACATTGCGAACAAGAATCCATCATACAAGCTAACAAAAAGTATTATACCGAACGCTTCGGAGAGGATTTACCCATTTTCTTCCACCCTCTTATCCGCAGTGCCGAGGCCTGCTATACATCTTCGGCCAAAGCCGTGGAATTAGCGACAAGATACGATACCCGGTTGCATGTCCTACACCTCTCCACGGCACGGGAAATGTCTCTTTTCGACAATCATAAACCACTCTCGGAGAAACATATCACGGGCGAAGTATGCGTGCACCATCTCTGGTTCGACGACAACGACTACGCCCAATTCGGGAACCGCATAAAATGGAATCCTGCCATCAAAACCTGTGCCGATCGTCGGGCTCTGCTCGATGCGCTTCGATGTGGCAAACTCGATGTCGTGGCGACAGACCACGCCCCTCACCTATGGAGCGAAAAACAAGGTTCCTGTCTGAAAGCGGCATCCGGTGGTCCGCTGATACAGCATTCCTTGCAAACCATGTTGGAACTTTCCCTAAAAGGAGAATTCACGATCGAGCAAGTCGTTGAAAAGATGTGCCACGCTCCGGCGACGCTCTACCGCATCGACCGCCGGGGATACCTGCGCTCCGGGTACTACGCCGATATCGTTGTAGTCGACCCTTGCAGACCCTACACGGTAACAATAGAAAATATTCTGTCGAAATGTAAATGGTCTCCTTTCGAGGGACACACATTCCCAATATCGATCGATCGTACTTTCGTCAACGGAAACGAAGTATTCTCCGAAGGGAAAGTATGCAATCGAACCCGAGGAAAACGACTTACATTTCACGATAATCCAACTCTAAACAAAAACGTTTAGAAAACATTATATCTGTTAATTTCCATATAAAATCCTTTTCCCAATATTTATAAATGTCAATCATATGTTTTTTTTCGAATCGTTTTATTACTTTTATAGTCTCAAAACGAAACTATTTTATAACGAAATGAAACACGTTAGACTTATTTTTTCAGCGATACTCTTATCGCTCGTCGTTCCATGCGGATACACACAGACACGACAAGACTCATTGGCCATCGCCCATGCCCAATGGCATACCGATACGTTGCAACACGGAGCAGTATGCATGTACACGAATATACACGTATTCGATTCACCCCAACAAATTTCTATCATAAAATACGATCCTAAAAAGTATAAAACTCAAATCGTACAAGCCCCGCAAATGACGATGACCAGTCATCTGGCAAAAGAAAATCAGGCCGAAGCCGCAATCAACGGCAGCTACTTCAATGTAAAAACAGGAGCACCCACGACATTCATACGGCTCGACGGTATCGTTCGTGGAGAAACCACCCGTGCCGAAGCCTTTCGCACAGACGGGGCTATCTCCACAGATAAAAACAAAATAAAAATTCATGCCTTCGACTCCATTACAAGTAAAAAATTGGGCAAAAAATACAAAAACATTTTGGCCGCAGGACCTCTATTGCTGAAAAACGGAGTACGCCAAATGGCTCCGACCTTCCCAGAAAACACAGGCAAAGCCACCAAAGGAAACGCCCACAGTTCCGACGTTCCACAAGGTTTCTTCAAACGCCACCCTCGTGCTTTTATCGGCATTACCCCAGACAACCAAATCATGATGGTAGTGGTGGACGGCCGTTTCAAAAAACACTCGGTAGGTATGTCTATCGATGAACTATCTTATTTGGCAAAACAATTAGGCATGCGCGACGCACTGAATCTCGATGGTGGAGGGTCTTCCACCTTGTGGAACAATAAAACGGGAATCGTCAATCACCCGTACGATAACAAAAAATTCGACCACGAAGGAGAAAGAGAAGTAAGCAACGCCATACTTGTTATTCCTAATAAATAAAGATTTACCATGAAAACACTGTTGAAAACCATAGGAATCGTAAGTACACCGATTGGCAGCTCATTTTTATTTCAAAACAGTTCCGAAAAAGAGAGTATTCCGGGAGGTATTATTCCCCCTACCGACTCGGTAAGCTCAAAGATAGAAATTAAAAATTTCTCGATCGAAGCCAAAAGGCTAAACGTAGGGGCTACCACGACAGCCGATTTCGTTTCCTATGCGACCGCCCACATGTTCAAGGCCACAGCATCGAACGCAACCTCTACCGTAAAAATAAAAGTAACAGACCGATTCGGAAATACATACAGTGAAACAATGAATCGGCCCAAATCACTCAGTTGTTCTATGAAATAAAAGAAAGAAAAACAATAACATTAACACACAAAAGCCTATGAAACAATTTGCAAAAAAGTCTTTGGTTCTTTTCATCGTCCTATTTTTTACGGCCACATTATCCGCAAAAACGCCCAAATACATCTTCTATTGTATCGGTGACGGCATGAGCTTTGCCCATGTAATGGCAACCCAACTTTTCTACGAAAACGGGAACTATGAAGATGGAAACGAATCACTGGTTTTCCTCGATTTTCCTGTCCGTTCCGCCATCAGAACCCATGCCAACAATAGTCTCATCACTTGCTCTGCTGCCGCAGGCACAGCATTGGCTACCGGCCATAAAACCAACTTGACTCATATCGGAATCGGCCCCGACAAACAACCGTTAACCTCCGTTGCCAAACAACTGAGAGACAAAGGATATGCAATCGGGATTATCACCAGCGGGCAACTCGACGATGCTACCCCTGCGGCCTTTTATGCCGGGCAAATGCGAAACGACACCTACCAAATAGGTAAAGAAGGGGCAGACAGCCAATTCGATTTTCTAGCCGGGAGTACATTAATGAAACCATTTAACAGGAGAGACCCGAGCCAACCTTATATATACGACTACTATCGCCAAAAAGGCTACACGGTATGCCGAGGTACGGAAGGCTATAACTCCCAAAAAAATGCAGACAAAATACTACTAGTGGATACCGACACCACACTCAAAAAATGGTTACCCTACGTGATAGAAAGGGAGCCCGGTAAATTAGGTTTGGAGTTTATGGTTCAAGCCGGTATAGAGAAACTATATAAAAAGAAAAATAAAAAAGGTTTTTTCATGATGATAGAAGGCGCAAGCATCGATCATGCATCTCACCCCCGCGATATAGCCACGGCAATTAAGGAAACCATCGAATTCGATCGAAGTGTACGCTTGGCATACGAATTCTATAAGAAACACCCCGATGAGACTCTCATCATCGTAACCGCCGACCACGAAACCGGAGGGCTCACCATTGGAGAAACGACTACACACCCTTTCAACTGGGAGTATGTAAACTATCAAAAAATGTCCAAAGAATCCCTCTCCAAATTATTTCAAAAAATGAGAGAGACAGGAGAAATAGACACTTGGGAAAAAACAAAAAAAATATTGGCCGAGAACACCGGATTATGGGATAAAATTCCTGTAAACGCAGGGGAGGAAGCCCAGTTAATGCAATGCTACTACGAGACGATTGTTAAAAAAAACAGCAAACAGGAAATTACACTATATGCAAAAAGCGAACCGCTCGTTGCCGATGCCATTGCTTTATTGAACAAAAAAATAGGAGTAGGCTGGACCAGCTTTTCACACACCGGTGGATTCGTTCCATTCTACGCCATCGGCTGCCAAGCCCGACAATTCGGAGCTTTGAACGATAACATCGAAATACCCAATACGATTCGGAAAATCATGAAAATAAAATAAGCGGTAAGTTTTAAAAAACCTGAGAAACTGACCGATAAAAAACGGTATAACACCGGGGTTCTTCAAAAGTTCTCTATCGGCTATTTGAACCATCGAAACCATAGAACTTGAAATACATACCAAACTTCCCGAGGCGCAGGTCATAAAAACACCTGTCGCCGACGGCGGGAAGACTCATGCAAGCATAGATAATTTTATCAATAAACAATAATCTGTAATTTAAGAACATGAAAACAGAATTTCAAAAATGTATGGACGGAGAAATCTTTGATGGGAAAGACAAAGAATTGGCAGAGATGACATTAAAAACCAAACGTCTGCTTGTAAAATTAAATTCTACGGATTTGCCGATACGAAACAAAAAGAAGCCATCTTACGGGAGATGTTCGGGCATTTGGGAGAAAATGTCCATGTAGACATCGACTTTCGCTGCGAATACGGAAAAAATATATTCGTAGGCAATAAAGTCATTATCAACATGAACTGTACATTCGTAGATAATAATCGTATCGAAATAGACAATAATGTTTTGATTGCCTCCAACGTACAAATATACACAGCCACACACTCGACAAATGTAAAAGAAAGAACCATGCAAAATTGGGACGAAAGTAAAGCCATTTGCAATACATTCGCACTTCCCATAAAAATCGAAGATAATGTATGGATAGGAGGTGGAGCCATTATCTTGCCGGGAGTTACGATCGGGCGTAACAGTGTCATAGGCGCCGGCAGCGTAGTCACCCGTTCCATTCCTGCCGACTGTGTGGCGGTGGGAAATCCTTGTCGGGTAATCAAGCACATGAACAACGAGCCGGACTAAAAATAAAAAGAGCTATCTCTCGCCCGAGAGTAGCTCCAATTCTTTCCTTGTTTAAGTTGCAAATTATTCAGCAACAACAGCAGCAGAGTCAACTGCAACAGAGTCAGCAGCAACAGTATCAACTACTTCTACTGCAACTTCTTCTACAACAGCAACGCTATCAGTAGCTTCGGTAGATTCAGCGGCTTTATTGCCACAAGAAGCGAAAGACATTGCAAATGCAACAGCGAAGAACAAAACTAACTTTTTCATTTCCTTCAAATTAAAGATAAAACAATATTTTTTTGCTTCAAAAACGCCACAAAGGTATATATTCTTTTTATATGTTGTACTCTTAATCTTACTTTTTTTTCAGAATCTTTCATTTTTTCTGTAAAAAATGATTCAAAAAAAGTTCAATTATCATATAAATATCGTTTTATACTCCTTTTAGGTGTTTTCTCGAATTCATTCGGATAAAGTTGAATGCGAGTAATCTGCTCGTATGGAGCCAACATCTTATTTAAATTATTTCTGACCTCCTCCATAGCCATCGGTAAATCTCTATTAGAGACACCGTAACTATCCATCGCTTCATAGTCGGGACATACCAAAGCGACTAATTTCCCGTCCCGCTCGACAATTAGGCTTTCCATCACAAAAGGCATATTATTCAGTTTAGCCTCTATTTCCTCGGGATAAATATTTTGCCCGTTCGAAGTGAGAATCATTGTCTTAGAGCGACCCTTTATAAAAATAGTACCATCGGCGCTTATGGTTCCCATATCACCGGTATGCAACCACCCGTCCTCATCGAGAACCGCTTTCGTCGCCTCCTCGTTTTTATAATAACCTTTCATCACATGTTCGCCCCGTACACATATTTCACCGGGAATATTTTCCGGGTCAAGAGAATCTATTTTGGTCTCTACATACCCGAACAATGTCCGCCCCGACGATCCCGGTCTAAACTCCCGATGGGGTGTATAACTGATCAACGGAGCGCATTCGGTCATTCCATATCCCACCGTAAAGGGAAATTTTATTTTATGCAAGAAAGTCTCTACCTCCCTATTTATCGGGGCTCCACCCACAATCACCTCCTCGAATCGGCCTCCGAACGCATCGATCAGTTTCTTCCTCACCTGTCCGTAAATACGACTGTCCAATATAGGAATATTTAACGCCCACCGCATAGGCGTTTTATTGAGCAACGGCTGTATCTGTTTTTTATAAATTTTTTCTAAAATCAGAGGAACACAAATAATCAAATTAGGTCTTATCTCTTCCAACGCTTTCAGCAAAATTTTAGGGGAAGGAATCTTACCCAACAACGTGATATGTGTACCCACGGCCAAAGGAACCAACAAATCGAAGGCACACCCGTAAGCATGTGCCAACGGTAAGAACGAAATACATTTACTCCCCTTATAATGCAAGTGAGAACGAACACCGAACATGACATTTCCCGCCAAATTGTTCCCGGTTAGCATCACTCCCTTACTAAATCCGGTTGTCCCCGATGTATAATTAATCAAAATAACTTTGTCGTTATCCAAATCGGCATACTTGATGTCCTCTCTATTGAAACCGTTCGGATAAGTAGCTTTGAATTTCCGCTTCATCTCCCGCAAACACTTGGCAATCTCCTCGCCATCGCGTTGCACGAGGCAAGAAAAATCTTGCAAAGAAATAGCAGCCCTCACTTCGGGTAACTTCTCCATTTCGATATTTTCCCAAATATGATCGCCGACAAACAGCAACACCGAATCGGAATGATTGATAATATGATGTATATCATGAGGATTGAACTCTTGAAGGATCGGAACCAAAATAGCACCATACGAAACGGTAGCCATAAAGGCGATACACCAGTTAGACGTATTTTTTCCCACTAATGCGATCTTATCGCCTCTTCTGATTTGACAATGGCGAAAAAGGATATGCAATTTTGCGATTTCTCGCGCCATGTCTTCATACGTGAGCGTACGTTGTTCATTATAATCGGTCAAAGCTGGCAAATCCCAGTTTTCACGAAAACTCGACTCATATAGCTTTATAAAATTTTCGGGAATCATATTCAAAATTTAAATAGTTTGGCAACAAAGATAGTACAAACAAAAACAGAAACAAATGATATTCGGTTGTACCAAATCCTGTTTATTTGTGCATTTGCCGACAAATATACAACATAGTTTGCAAAATAGCTTCCTCATAAACAACTATTAGAAATCTATGGGAAGGTATTTTCAAACGAAATGAGTACCTTTGTTTTTTATTTTGCATTACGACCGGCTGAATATGATAGACGTCCATACATTCGAAAATAAAACAGCGGCCTACTATACATTGGGCTGTAAACTTAATTTTGCCGAGACCTCCACACTTGGAAAAATTCTCGAAGAAAACGGCATTCGCAAAGTACGACCGGGAGAGAAAGCAGACATTTGCGTGGTCAATACTTGTTCGGTAACCGAACTGGCCGATAAAAAATGTCGTCAGACAATCCGAAAGATAGCCCGGCAACACCCCGGAGCGTTTATCGTCGTCACCGGCTGCTATGCACAACTCAAACCCGAAGAAATATCCCATATTCCCGATGTCGATTTGATCTTAGGAGCTGAACAAAAACTCGATATCCTGCAATACTTGGGAGACTTGCAGAAAAAACAAAAAGGAAATATCGTCACGACCCCTACCAAAGACATCAAAAAATTCTCTCCCTCTTGTTCCCGAGGTGACCGCACCCGATATTTTTTAAAAGTTCAAGACGGTTGCGACTACTTCTGTACCTATTGTACAATTCCGTTCGCACGGGGCAGAAGCCGAAGCGGAACCATCGAACAACTCACCGAACAAGCTCGGGAAGTAGCCCTGTCCGGAGGAAAAGAAATTGTCATTACCGGAGTCAACATAGGAGACTTCGGCAAACAAACCGGAGAAACCTTTCTCGACCTCATCGAGTCGCTCGATCAAGTAGAAGGAATCGAACACTACCGTATATCCTCGATAGAACCCAATCTACTGACCGACGACATCATTTCGTTCGTCGCCCGGTCGAAACGATTCGCCCCTCATTTCCATATACCTCTGCAATCGGGTAGCGACACCGTTTTGAAATTGATGCACCGTCACTACGACACCGATTTATTTGCCCGTAAAATCGAAACCATACGGGAAAAGATACCCGCTGCATTCATCGGCATCGATCTCATTACCGGTGTACGGGGCGAAACCGAAGAACTGTTCGAGGAAAGCCGTCGTTTCGTCGAAAGCCTCGACATTTCACAACTACACGTGTTTACCTACTCCGAAAGACCCGGAACGCAAGCGTTGAAAATCAATCCGGTCGTTCCCGTCCCCGAAAGACACGAGCGTTGCCGCCGCATGCTCGAAATCTCCGAGAAGAAATTGCACGACTTCTATTATAAATTCCAAGGGACAACACGTCCTGTATTGTTCGAGCAACCGCGTAAAGGAGCTCCCATGCACGGATTCACCGACAATTACATACGGGTAGAAATGCCCTATCGTAAAGAATGGGTAAATACTTGTCGTCCTGTTAAATTAGGAGAATTTAACGAGTCGGGAGATGCTCTGCTCGCAATCGAAATATAAATTCGTGATATGAAAAAAGAGACTCTTCAAAATATCGTCTATTCTCCGCTTCACCTGTGGTTCAAACTGCATGCTATTCTGCCCATGCGGATACTATATATTCTATCCGATATTTTATATTTTCCTCTATATCACATCGTTCATTACAGGAAAAAACTAGTATCCGAAAATCTGCGCAAAGCGTTTCCCGATAAGACCGACAAGGAACTGAAACAACTGGAACAGAAATTTTATCACCACTTCTGCGACTATATCGTCGAAACTATAAAGCTAATGCATATCTCCGACGAGGAAATGCGTCGCCGCATGAAATTCGAACAGGTAGAAATCATAGACCGTCTCTTTGCAGAAAACCGCTCTATCATTATCCTGTTAGGGCATTTCGGTAATTGGGAATGGGTTCCGTCCGTAACGCTGTGGACCCACACACCCGATGTCATGTTCGCACAAATATATCGCCCCTTGAAAAACAAGTGGTTCGATCGTTTTTTCCTGAAACTTCGTTCCCGATTCGGCTCCGTATGTATTGCCAAACAAGATACGTTAAGAGCCATCTTACAAATGAAACGTTCGGGCAAACCGTCCATTACAGGCTTCATGTCCGATCAAACCCCCTCACCGAAAAACATACACCATTGGGCTCGATTCCTCTCGCAAGACTCTCCCGTATTGACCGGCTTCGAGAAAATCGCCCGTAAAACAGATTTCGCCGTTCTTTACTTCGATGTCGAAATCGTTAAACGCGGATACTACAAAACGACTATACGGGAAATAGCCCTGCGCCCCAACGAACTGCCCGAATTCGAAATCACCGATCGCTACACGGCCATCATGGAAAAAACGATTCTCAGGAATCCGTGGGCATGGTTGTGGACCCACAAACGTTGGAAATACAAACACGAGGATTTTCCCGGTACTTGATATGAAAAAAATCGCTGTCATTATACTCAACTGGAACGGAGCGGATTTACTGCGTAAATTTCTTCCTTCGGTATGTGCCCATACCAATGCCCATATAGCCGATGTCATAGTCGTTGACAATGGTTCCGACGATAACTCGGTCGAAGTTCTCAAACAGGAATTTTCACAAGTTAAAACGCTGCTGTTCCCTCAAAATTGCGGATTCGCCGCAGGCTACAACAAGGCGTTGGAGATGCTGGATTACAAATACGCCGTATTGCTTAACTCCGATGTCGAAACCACTCCACACTGGCTCGAACCTCTGTTGGAATTTGCTGAGGACAACCCCGATGTAGCAGCTTGTCAACCCAAAATCAAGTCATTAAGGAGGCGTGAAAAATTCGAATACGCAGGTGCGGCCGGCGGATTTATCGACCGCTACGGTTACCCGTTCTGCCGGGGAAGAATCTTCAATACCCTCGAAACCGACCGGGGACAATACGACGATATATGCGACATCTTCTGGGCCAGCGGCGCGGCTCTTTTCGTTCGCGCCGAAATCTATAAAAAAGTCGGAGGATTAGACCCTTCATTCTTCGCGCACATGGAAGAGATCGATCTCTGCTGGCGCATCCATCTCGCAGGATACCGCATCGCTGTCGTACCGCAAAGCTCGGTCTATCACTTGGGAGGAGCATCGCTCGACGCCGCCAATCCCCGGAAAACCTATCTCAACTTTCGCAACAACCTTTTAATGTTGCACAAGAACCTGCCCTGCAAAGAAGGGAAAAAGACTCTGTTTGTCCGCAGGCTTTATGACACGCTGGCTTTTGTGCGGTTCGCCCTTTTAGGCCAGTTTTCCCATGCCCGTGCCATACTACGAGCCCACAACGACTTTCGGCAAATGCGCAAACGATACACCGAATTTCCGAATACCGATTTGTTAAAAACATTCCCCGAATCCGGACGCAACATAACAATAGATTATTTTCTCAAAGGGAAAAAACGATTCCGATAAAAACCGGTTCTACCGAAACATCTGAACGACACGCTTCACAGCCGCGACAAATGCTTCGGCTTCGGCTTTCGTATTATATGCGGCGAACGAGGCCCGCACTGTACCCTCGATGCCGAGAGAGGTCATCAACGGTTGCGCACAATGATGCCCCGTGCGAACGGCAACACCCAGTTTATCGAGCAACATACCCATATCGTAATGGTGTATCCCGTCCACCAAAAACGAAATAACCGAACTTTTATGTTCCGAAGTACCGAATATGCGCATACCTTCTATGTCTTGCAATCGATCGGTCGTATAACGCAACAATTCGTTTTCATGAGCGGCAATAGATTCCAATCCTACATGGTCGACATAATCCAAAGCCGTCGCAAAAGCGCTCGTCCCCACATAGTCCGGTGTACCGGCCTCGAACTTGAAAGGCAACTCCCCGAAAGTCGTACCCGAGAAATCGACATGAGCGATCATCTCCCCGCCTCCTTGATAAGGAGGCATGGCATCGAGCCACTTTTCTTTACCGTATAACACACCTATCCCCGTAGGTCCATATACTTTATGAGCCGAGAACACATAGAAATCGGCATCGAGCTCTTGTACATTCACCCGCAAATGAGGTACGGCTTGTGCGCCGTCCACCAAGACAGGAACCCCCTGCGCATGAGCGTAAGCGATCATTTCACGCACCGGATTAATCGTCCCCAATACATTCGAGACATGGGCGACACCGACCAAACGAGTATGTTCATTGAAAAGAGACTTATATGTATCGACGTTCAAATCTCCACGTTCGTCGATGGGAACTACCCGGAGCTTGATATTGCGCCGGCGCTGCAAAAGTTGCCACGGCACGATATTGGCATGGTGTTCCATAACGGTGAGAATAACCTCGTCGCCGTCGTGCAGGAACTCATCGCCAAAAGAAGAAGCCACCAAATTGATTGCCTCCGTTGTTCCTCTTGTAAAAATAATTTCCGAAGACGAACCGGCCTCGATGAACTGTTGTACCCGACGACGGGCAGCTTCGTGGGCATCGGTAGCCTCTTGACTAAGCGTATGGACTCCACGATGCACATTTGCATTTACCCGATAGTAAGTATCGGCAATATGATCGACCACACACTTGGGAGTCTGAGACGTAGCGCCGTTATCCAGATAGATTAACGGTCTTCCCGAAATCTCCCGACTCAGAATAGGAAAATCTTCCCTTATTTTTTCGACATCAAACATAACGGCACTCCTTTCTCATAAATCTTAATGACATGCTTGACAACCGGAGCATTTCGCCAACTCTCCACGGAACCTTTTCTCAACCAATTGGCGTAGCCGATCTTTCAAGGCATCGAGCCGTACCAACTCGATGACATCGTTGGTAAACGCGAACATCAACAACATGCGAGCTTCGGACTCGGGAATACCGCGCGACCGCATATAAAACAGGGCATTTTGGTCGAGCTGACCGACCGTGGCTCCATGACTACACTTCACATCGTCTGCATAAATTTCGAGTTGAGGTTTCGTGTACATTTTGGCGAGCGGAGATGCACACAAATTCTTATTACTCTGATAGGCTTCGGTTTTCTGAGCCCCGTGTCGGACCAATATGCGTCCGCTGAACGAACCTCGCGCCGAATCGTTCAACACGTATTTGAACAACTCGTTACTGTGGCAATGAGGAACGGCATGATCTATATGCGTATACGTATCGACGACCTGTCCTTTATCGGCGATAGCCATACCGCAGAGAGACAATTCGGCATGCTCTCCTTCAAAAGCCGAATAGTAATTATTACGGGTTACTCCGTTATGCAATACGATACCATTGACCAATACGTTAGATCGTTCCCCCTGACGCACGAACACCGACGAAACTTTCGACGTATTCTCCGAAGACTCCTCTATATCGTAGTAGTCGAACACAGCGTCGTCGTCCACGAATATCTCGCAAACCTGCGATGACAGAAATTTAACGGTGGCCTCGTCCGAGTGATCGCACACCAGCAATTTGGCCTGCGCCCGTTTCCCCAAGACTATCAACAACCGGCGATTCACCATAAAATCGACATTACCCCGAAGGATATTTACCAACTGTATCGGTTTTTCCACGACGACTCCGTCCGGAATATACAAAAAGAAGCCGTCTTGGGCAAAAGCCGTGTTCAAGGCAACGGTCCCGTCTCGTTTCATATCGGCGACCTTTCCGTAATAACGCGATACCAAATCGGGGTATTGCAAGGACATGTCACAAAGGCTGCCCACCAAAACGCCGTCAGGGAGTTTAGATGATACCGGCTGAACCCGTTTGTAAAAAGAGTCATTGACAACGAAATAGAGCAACGTACTCAAATTAGGCACATCGCAACGAAACACTTCATAAGGATTGGTCTCTATATCTATCCGACCCAGATTCAACCCGTAATCGGGAGAATAGACCGACTCTATATCTGTCCGCCGGTGTTCCTCGTCTTTCAAAGAGGGTAATCCCCGACTCTCCAACAAAGCCACAGCCTCTTCGCGCAACCCGTTCATCACAGCCGATGAATGGTTGTTTATCAAATCTTTTTGAGACCTATATAAATCTATATATTGTTGTACTGCACCCATATCGACTTAAATTTCGCCCAACTCTTTTTTTATCCAGTCATACCCGCGCTCTTCCAATTCAAGAGCCAATTCGGGACCTCCCGATTTCACGATTCTCCCCTTATAGAGCACATGGACGAAATCGGGGGCGATATAGTCCAACAAACGTTGATAGTGTGTGATGACAATCGTCGCATTCTTCTCGGACTTCAATTTATTCACACCGCCGGCAACGATACGCAGAGCATCGATGTCCAGCCCGCTGTCGGTCTCATCGAGAATGGAAAGACGGGGTTCGAGCATAGCCATCTGGAATATCTCGTTCCGTTTCTTTTCTCCGCCCGAAAAACCCTCGTTTACCGAGCGACCGGCCAGTTTATTATCCAACTCCACAATCTCCCGCTTTTCCCGCATAAGTTTCAAGAAATCGGTAGCCGACAATGGTTCAAGGCCTCTGTACTTGCGTTGCTCGTTCACAGCCGTGCGCATAAAATTAACCATACTCACACCCGGTATCTCCACCGGATATTGAAAACTCAAAAATATACCTTCGTGAGAACGATCCTCGGGTGACAAAGCCAAAAGGTCTTTCCCATAAAACTCGACCGAGCCACGAGTCACCTCATAAGCCGGATTACCGGTCAATACGGCGGAAAGCGTACTTTTCCCCGAACCGTTAGGCCCCATAATCGCATGCACCTCGCCCGGTTTCACTTCGAGGTTTATACCTTTCAATATCTCTTTGCCATTTATGCTGGCATGTAAATCTTCAATCTTCAACATAGATATTTCGTTTTATTCTTTTCTTTATTTATTCCCTGCCGTTACCGCAACTACTTGTCCCGCCACGACATATACACCACAAGGCAAATAGTCGGTATTCAAGCCCTCAACTACATTCATTATCTTCACTATTTGTCCCGTCACTTTGTAAACAGACAACTGCATCGACCGATCACTTTGTACGAACAAACGTCCGTTTGCAGCGTACACTCGACCCACCGAATGATCTGCCGGCGAATCCACTCCATCGACAATACGGTCGATATGCACCGGATAGCCGTCGTTTTCCCCGGGAATATATCCCCAATTCCGGCACGAAGCACCACCTTTCGTCGCATTATTATTCAACGCTTCCAAAAAACCGCTTCCGGCAGACTGCATCTCAGCCGTACTATATGCAATGCCTTGTTCGTCGACCTCCGTACCTTCTATGACTGCATCGCTGTTATAATAACAAAAATGCACGTTCGACTCACTCAACCGGCACACCTTGACACCAGCGACATCGCTGTATACATCGCCTGTCGAATAACTATTCCACAATAACTTATAAGCCTTTCCAACCAAGCCTCCGACGCTTCCCTGTGAAGAACCTTCCACATCTATATGTGCGTCGATTAAAGAGATATTTCCTCGATTATAGCTATTGTACACCGGTTCTTCACAATATCCGACCAGTCCACCTGCATAAATAGCATTCCAACGGGACGAAGAGCGGGGAGCCGAACTTTCGATTTTCAAACCTCCACGATTCCAGCAATCTACAATCAGGCACCCGGTATTCTGACCCATCACTCCCCCGACCGACAACATCGAACCATTCGATTTAACCTCGATCTCACCCTCGTTGCCACAAGTGTACAACGAATCGGTTTGCGAACTATTATAAGAATAGGAGCAAACGCCTCCTACCTGTACTTCAAAACCATCGCTTTCACAAATCACGGAGTCCCTATTGAAACTGTGCGTTATACCCATGCTCGCCGAGGAAACCCCGCCGACATAAGCACTCCCTTCATGGACATTCACCTTAACGACCGAATGGTTCTCGCAACTATCCACCCGGAATGAATAATTACTTGAAATTCCGCCCACCGACACACTTCCCGAAGTATTGCCCGATACGAAAATATTTCCCCGGTTCGTACAAGAGACAATACGATTCTCTTTACCATAAACCGGTCCGCATTTACCCACAAGACCCGACACCCTTATGTCGGCCATATCGCTGTGAACATCTACGGTCATATGCCCCTCATTGGAACAGCCGATGAGTTTCACACCATCGGCATGAGCCACAATTCCACTCACCGAGCAAAAGGTCTCATGGGTATCGCTACCCCATATTACAGAAGTAACCACGACATCGGCTCGATTGACACAACGAACAAAAAACGACTCATAACCCGATGCCGCTATCGCACCCAACTCCAAATCCAAGTCCCCGAAAGAAAAAGAATACATTTCAGACACTTCTACCCGGCAAGTCTCATCTAATGTCAAATCCCTTATCTCGGCATCTCGAACCATACCGAACAAACCGGCCGAAATACGCTTATGGTCATCGCCATATCCTCCGACATCTTCTACCGGTATCACCGTCAAACCGCTAATCGTATGTCCGTTACCATCGAATACACCACTAAAATAGACACCGAACTTCCCGTCAGAAGGTGTTATCCATTTATGTGCCGACATATCTATATCGGCCGTCAACCGAACGGTTTTATCCGGATAATTCCACGACCATCTATTCATGGCCGCCCCCCAAGCAGCGAACTCCTCGGGCGTGGAAATAATCATCACATCGTTATCGAAATTCTTGTCAAGCCATTCTTCATCGTAATTCCCTTCATCGAACCACGAGTCCTCTTGCGCCGAAACAGGAAAAACCTCCACAGCCAAAACACTCAATAACACAATGAGAAAAAAACGATACGCAATCCTTTTCATATCACTCTACTATTTTCCTTAACCTACCGAACCTTCCAACGAGATCTGCAATAGTTTTTGCGCTTCAACGGCAAACTCCATAGGCAGTTTATTCATTACCTCTTTGGCATATCCGTTCACGATAAGACCTACGGCATCCTCGGTAGGGATTCCACGCTGGTTACAATAGAATATTTGGTCTTCGTTGATTTTCGAAGTAGTCGCTTCATGCTCTACCACGGCCGAATCATTCAGAATCTCCATATACGGGAAAGTATGTGCCCCGCAATCGGAACTCAACAACAAGCTGTCACACTGGGTAAAGTTCCTTGCATTCTCGGCACTCGGCAACACTTTCACGAGTCCTCGATAGCTATTCTGGCTACGACCCGCCGAAATACCCTTCGATACGATCGTACTACGGGTATTCTTCCCGATATGTATCATCTTCGTTCCTGTGTCGGCTTGCTGATAGTTATTGGTAACAGCCACCGAATAAAACTCCCCGACCGAATGATCGCCCGCCAGCACACAACTGGGATATTTCCAAGTAATGGCCGACCCCGTCTCCACCTGCGTCCAAGAGAGCTTAGAGTGATCGCCTTTGCACATGCCTCGCTTCGTCACGAAATTATAGATACCGCCTTTCCCGTCCTTATCGCCCGGATACCAATTCTGCACGGTCGAATATTTCACTTCGGCACGATCATGCACTACAATTTCCACGATAGCTGCGTGCAATTGATTCTCATCACGCATAGGAGCCGTACAACCTTCGAGATAGCTCACATAGCTGTCGTCATCGGCAACAATCAATGTTCGTTCGAACTGTCCCGTATTAGCGGCGTTGATACGGAAATAGGTAGATAATTCCATAGGACACCGGACTCCTTTGGGAATATAAACGAACGAGCCGTCACTGAATACGGCCGAGTTAAGCGCTGCAAAAAAATTGTCCCGATACGAAACGACCGAGCCTAAATAACGTTTCACCAAATCGGGATAATCTTTCACCGCCTCGCTGAACGAGCAGAAAATCACACCCAATTCGGCCAGTTTTTCCCGGAAAGTCGTCCGTACCGACACACTATCCATCACCGCATCGACCGCTATACCCGACAGTTTCATCTGTTCTTCGAGCGAAATTCCCAGCTTGTCGAATGTCTTGCGTAGCTCAGGGTCCACTTCATCGAGGCTTTTCGGAGCCTCTTTGGTCTTGGGAGCAGCATAATAACTGATAGCCTGATAATCTATATCGGGAATATTCAAATGAGCCCAATGCGGCATTTCGAGCGTTTTCCAGTAAGCGTATGCTTTCAGACGGAATTCAAGTAACCATTCCGGCTCCTTTTTCTTCTCCGAAATATGGCGGATAATATCCTCGTTCAATCCGGTAGGAATAATATCTGTCTCTATATCGGTTACAAATCCGTATTTATAATCGTTAGTAGTAACGTCGTTTAATATTTCATTCGAATTATCCTGTTTCATTTTTAATCTGCTTTACAATTTTCACAACAGAGATACGGCTCGTTGCATATCGAATAAGGTATAAACAATCCCCTCGTCGGTTTGGTTTCCGAAACGAACTGCTCTTGTGCCATCGAAAAGAGCAACGGAGCTACACGCAATGTATATCCATAGAACTGTGACGAAGCCGTCTCTTTTTCCGGAATCAGTTTACCCTTAGGATCAATAATATGAACGAGATTAAGCACTATACTCAATATGACCAAATATTTGACGGCGCCGAACAAAGCCCCGGCCAATCTGTCGAGCCACCCCAATGCCACATGATGCGTAATGTGATGTATCAGCCTCATCAGTTGAACGCATATAATGTAAACGATAAGGAACAATAACGAATATGCGATAACCCGGCTTACACCCTCAGGCAAATCGAACATCTCCCTCAATAATGCAGAGAACGAACCTCCGAAAAACCGGGCGACGACCATACCTGCGATAAACCCGCCCAACGAACCTACCTGACGGATAACCCCTTTGATGAGTCCGTACAGAAAACCTATAACGGCGATCAATAGGATAGTAAAATCAACATAATTCATCTTTCACACTCCCGATTCTTAACCCTGCAAAATTACTTTTTTATTTTGAATACTCCGTATTTCCGTCTTATTATCCGTCAAAGGCGATAACAAAGGCTGCCCCGTACCTACGAGGCAGCCTCTCTATTCCCGAAAAACGTTTCTTTCTTAAAGCGTCTTTTTCACTTCTACCTCCTCATAAGCCTCTACGAGATCGCCTATCTTAACATCGTTGTAGTTCGTGATGTTCAATCCGCATTCAAATCCCGTAGTCACCTCTTTAACATCGTCTTTGAAGCGTTTCAGAGAGCCCAAATCTCCGCTATAAATCACGATACCGTCTCGTATCAAACGTATCTTGCTCGACCGTTTCAGCTTACCTTCTTTCACGATACAGCCGGCAACCGTACCGACTTTCGTGATATGATAAGTTTCCAAAACCTCGGCCGTACCCAATATCTCCTCTTTGATTTCGGGAGACAACATACCTTCCATAGCCGATTTAACCTCCTCGATAGCATCGTAGATGATCGAATAGAGACGTATATCGACTCCTTCTTTCTCGGCCAATCGGCGAGCAGCCACGGAGGGTCTCACTTGGAATCCGATGATAATAGCATTGGATGCGGCGGCCAACGTAATATCCGATTCGGATATTTGTCCTACGGCCTTATGCAATACATTGATTTGTATTTCGGGGGTGGATAGTTTGATAAGCGAATCGCTCAAAGCCTCCACCGATCCGTCCACATCGCCCTTCACAACCAAATTCAACTCTTGGAAATTGCCGACAGCTATACGACGACCTATATCGTCGAGAGTCAATAACTTGTGAGTACGCAAGCCCAATTCGCGCTGCAATTGTTCGCGTTTATTGGCAATCTCGCGTGCCTCTTGCTCCGTATCCATCACATGGAACACATCACCTGCCTGAGGAGCACCGTTCAAACCGAGAATCTGAACGGGAGCCGACGGACCGGCAACTTCGATACGGGCATTTCTTTCGTTGAACATAGCTTTTACCTTTCCGTGATTGGTTCCCGCCAACACGACATCGCCTTTATGCAAAGTCCCGTTTTGCACCAATACGGTAGCAACATATCCACGCCCTTTATCCAAAGTGGACTCGATAATCGAACCGGTAGCCCTCCGGTTGGGATTCGCTTTTAAGTCGAGCAATTCGGCCTCCAACAAAACCTTTTCCATCAATTCATGTACTCCGGTTCCTTTTTTAGCCGAAATCTCCTGCGACTGATATTTACCGCCCCAATCTTCTACGAGGTAGTTCATATTAGCCAACTCCTCTTTAATCTTGTCAGGATTGGCATTCGGCTTATCGATCTTATTGATAGCGAACACAATGGGAACACCGGCTGCCGAAGCATGATTGATGGCCTCCACAGTTTGGGGCATTACATTGTCGTCGGCAGCGACGATAATAATGGCGATATCGGTCATCTGAGCTCCGCGGGCACGCATAGCCGTAAATGCCTCGTGACCCGGAGTATCGAGGAAAGTGATACGACGTCCATCTTCCAATTTCACATTATATGCACCGATATGCTGAGTGATACCTCCGGCTTCCCCGGCAATCACATTCGAATTGCGAATATAGTCGAGCAATGAAGTTTTACCATGATCCACGTGTCCCATCACGGTCACGACAGGAGGACGAGATGTCAAATCTTCTTCCCTGTCCTCTTCTTCATGAATCGCCTCGACCACCTCGGCGCTTACATATTCGGTCTTAAAACCGAATTCTTCCGCAACGATATTGATCGTCTCGGCATCAAGACGCTGATTGATCGACACCATCATGCCGATACTCATACAGGTAGCGATAACCTCGTTCACCTGAACATTCATCATCGAAGCCAAATCATTTGCCGTAACAAACTCCGTCAGCTTCAATACTTTACTTTCAGCTTCCTCCATTTCGGCGAGTTCACGTTCGCGATTCGAGAAAGCCTCGCGTTTTTCTTTACGCCATTTGGCCGATTTCTTCTGTCCTTTTGTATTATTGGTGAGGCGAGCCAATGTCTCTTTTATCTGCTTTTGTACATCTTCTTCGCTCACCTCGGCCTTTATAGGACGTTGTTTTTGTTTATTCGGTCTATTTCCTCCGTTATTTTTGCCATTTCCTCCACGGGAGGGTTGTCCACCCATCGATGAAATGCTTTTCGATATATCTACCTTTTCTTTACTGATTCGTTGACGCTTCCTACGTTCACCACCTTGCTGATTAGCATCGTCACCACCGGCAGCCTTGTGTGATTCTTGTCTCTGTTTCTCTTTACTCTCCCGCTCTTTACGTTTTTCCTCTTTCGTCTTTTTCTTCGGACGAGTCTGTTGATTCAACGCATCGAGATCTATTTTACCGACGACATTGATATTCGAGGTAAACGCCGGACGATTAATGGTAAACACCTCGTCTTCATGGGATTCCTCGACTTCCTTTTCTTCTTTAACCTCTTGCTCGACAGTCTCCTCTTTTACTTTCGGTTCAACTATTTGAGGTTCTGGGTTCGATTGAGAGACAACCTCTTGTTTAGGTTCGGCGACCGGCTTATTCTCTTCTTCGGCAGGCTTCACTTCTTCACGGGCCGACACCGCCGGCTCTGGTTTTTCCTCTTTCGTTTTCACTTCGACCTTGTTCTCCTCCGATTTAACCGGCTCTTTTTTCTCTACCGGACTTTCCTTTTTATGTTCGGACGACTTCGGACGATTCAACGCGTCGAGATCTATTTGACCGACCACTTTCGGGCGTTGTGTCTCGGGAATAATTGTTTTCAGCTCCTTCGGTTCTTCCTTTATTGCCGATGAAGAATTCCCCTCCTCCGATTCGGTAGCCGATGTCGCCTTGCTCTTTTCCTTATGACGTTCAAGACTAATGCTCTCCGATTCGAGTTTCAAATTTTTGTCCTTACTGAACTCCTTGACAAGCAGTGCATACTGTTCGTCGGTTATCTTGGTGTTAGGGTTAGCTTCAACCGTAAAACCTTTCTTTTGAAGAAATTCGACCGCCGTCTGAATTCCTACATTCAAGTCTCTTGCTACTTTATTTAACCTTATCGACATACTCAGTTTTAGTTTATAAATAATGGAAGAATTAAAGATGCCTCCGACAAAGGCACAAAGACCGCATTGTATCGGTCCCGAAAACGGATTACTCTTCAAACTCCGCTTTCAAAATAGCGAGAACTTCGTCCACGGTGTTCTCTTCGAGGTCGGCTTTCTCGATCAATGTTTCACGAGGCAACGCAAGCACACTCTTCGCAGTAGCGCATCCGATACCTTTCAAGGCCTCGATCACCCAGTCGTCGATTTCGTCGCTGAATTCGTCGAGGTAAATGTCCTCCTCTTCTTCCTCGTCTATATCTCTGTAAACATCGATATTGTAACCCGTAAGCATGCAAGCCAACTTAATATTCAAGCCGCCTTTACCGATAGCCAACGAGACCTCCTCAGGTTTAAGAAATACCTCTGCTTTCTTCTCCTCTTCATTCAACCGAATCGAAGAAATCTTGGCCGGACTCAAAGCGCGTTGTATAAACAGTGATGGATTGGCCGTGTAATTAATGACATCGATATTTTCATTGCGCAATTCCCGGACAATACCATGTATACGCGAACCTTTCACACCCACGCAAGCTCCTACCGGATCGATACGATCGTCATACGATTCAACGGCAATTTTAGCACGCTCTCCCGGAATACGGGCAATCGCTCTTATCAAAATCAAACCGTCGTGAATTTCGGGCACTTCGAGCTCGAAAAGACGGCGAAGAAATTCATTGGACGTGCGGGATACCAAAATTTTAGGATTGTTGTTCTTGTTATCGACTTCCAACACGACAGCCCGCACGGTCTCACCCTTCCGGTAAAAATCCGAAGGTATCTGTTCGGCTTTCGGCAACAGCAACTCATTACCGTCGTCATCGATCAACAACATCTCCTTTTTCCAAATCTGGTAAACTTCGGCACTTACCAATTCGCCTATTTTATCTTTATATCTATTGTATATGGCATCTTTTTGCAAATCGAGAATCTTCGAAGCCAGTGTTTGGCGCAAGTTCAAAATAGCTCGACGACCGAATTTCTCGAAATGCACCTCGTCGGTCATCTCCTCGCCGACCTCGAAATCGGGGTCGGTTTTCCGAGCTTCCGACAAAGAAACCTGCAAATTACTGTCGGTCACCGCTCCGTCTTCCACAATCTCACGGTTACGCCATATTTCGAAATCCCCCTTCGTCGGATTCACGATTACATCGAAGTTTTCATCGGTCCCGAACATCTTTGCCAATACGTTGCGGAAAGATTCTTCCAGCACACTAATCATCGTAGTTATTTCGATGTTCTTCAACTCTTTGAACTCTGCAAAGGTATCGACCATGCTAACGGGTTCCTCTTTTTTTGCCATATTATTTAAATCTGATTAGATATTTTGTATATTTTACTTCATCATATCCAAAAGCGAGGTCTTCCTCGACCTCCACTTTTCGTTTACTGGTTTCGCTCTTTACTTTCTTGGTTATCGTCACGACAAATTTCTCCGAATCGGCACTTTTCAATATCCCCGAAAGTTTCATGCCGTTTTTGGTCAACAATTCCACTTCCTTGCCTATATTTTTCTTGTACTGCCCGAGGACTTTGAACGGAGAGGTAATCCCTGCCGACCCAACCTCCAATTCATAATCTTCGACATCTCGGTCGAGCTTCGATTCCAAAAAACGATGTAACGCCACGCAGCGATCTATATCCACACCCTCTTCGTTATCTATTTCCACGACAATCACATTATCGGGTTTTACTTGTACATCGACTACGAAACAGTCGCTTCCGGTCAACCCTTCTTCAACAAATGCCTCTATTTCTTTTTTATCTATCATAACGACTCTATGCAAAGAAAAAAACGAGGGGACATCATTGCCCCCTCTTCCATTCCAACCGCCACAAAGATAGCACAATATTATATAATACGCAACTCCACAGATTCCCTACGAACCAAAATAGGATAATTCGCACCTAAAATTTAAATATTTTTCAACAAATATATTCTTATTTAATATAATAAAAATGCGAAAGAACGCAATTGTTTCCGCAACAAAAGTTCTCTGCCCCCACAATAACGATTACACAAAGCATGAAATAATGGACTGTGATCCATATATTTTAGATGAGCGAGCTCATGGCAAATAACATAATCGATCAACTCTTCGGGTAGGTACATCAAATAAAACGACAACTGTATCTCTCCCCGACGGGTACAATGCCCCAACTTTCGCCGCCCGCGACCTATCGTTACCGAAACCACTGGCAACCCCAATCTCGACGAGATTTGATTCAGCCTCCGAGGTAAAACCTCTTGCGCCCTTCTGTAAACGAAACGACCCACTCCCCGCGACAACGTTTTCCGTACATTCGTCTCATTCAAATCGATTCCCGGAGGACAAAACACCTGTAAACAATCACCCTCATACCGAAATAAAAACTTATTCGACACACCCGGCAATAAACATATATCTCCTCCATAACAAGGAATACTATCGCCCGTAGACAAAACTCGATTTTTCCGTATCGTCACGCTTCGAGACACCAACACCCTCAGTTTTTCACGGTTATCGTCCACTGCCGATTTCACCCGGTTTACAGCATATCCTTCCGGGCAAGTAATCTGCAAACCATTATCCTTTACTCTAAATATCAAACGGCACGCCCGACTATCCGAACGAATATAAATCTCCCCGAATTCCTCGTCTCGATAAACAAACATCTACTTTCTCCTTTTCCATTTGCGAAGATAATGGAATTGGAACACATGAACAAAATCGAACAAAAATGACTCGATCGATAATTAGTCGGGATATCGGCTTAAAAAAAATCGGAGGCGATTCTCCTTTAACTTCTCTCTTGTATTCACAGACAGATATGAAAAAGAATATTTGAAGCAGCATTATAAGTCCTCTTCCCTTCTGCATCCCGCAGCCTTACGAGGTGTTTTGCAACGACAAAAATCGAAGCAGGGAAGAAAGCGAAATTCATACCAATCTCTCCCACTGTGTTACGCAGAGATATAGCGGGAGTGCTCGAAAAGCGGAAGAGCTAAATCAAGAAAAACACAAAAAGGTGTTAACGACAGAATACTATTAACCTCCTGCCCTGCGCACGCATATGCGACACCGGGGAGAAGTGTAAAATCTATCCTTATACCCAAAAAGAGAATATTCCTTTAACCACCCCACCTATACCCTGTGGCATTGCAAAGCACTCACTCCTCCACTGTGTTTTGCAACGCAAAATATAGGGGAGGTAGCACGAAGTGACGGAGGGGTTAAATAAGAAGCTGTTTTAAATTTATTGAGAAATAATATTATCATTGTAGGCAGGTATGTTTTCCAGCCATATTGAGCCCCTGTCTCGGAATAAATTTAAAACAGCTTCTAAATATCCACAACAGAGGAAACGCATCAAGGTATCAACACTCTCCCTCTGCTCACCACAGATGAGATAGGGGGGGAGTGCCCGCAGGGCGAGGGGGTTAAACTCTCAAAAACATAATTTATTATCTTCCCAATCCTTCTCCGAAGAGCCTAAAATATAGCTACCGCCAAGCAAGTCATCGCTAAAATTCATGTCTATCCCCGAATTCTCCATTGAATCCAAAAACGCTCCCCCCACGAAAAGAATTGTCGGTAAAATCTATTTACCACCGGTTCCCCAAAAATAGTTTCGCTCCACAACAAAACCGAAATAACACCCCATTAGTTAAAAAATCATATTTATTTAGTACCATGCGATACAAACTACTAAACCATACCTATATTTGTGTTGTAAAAGGTACTAAACATGAATACAGACAACGTTAAATCTCAGATGAGAAAAGGGATACTGGAATATTGTACCCTGTTGATTCTTCAAAAAAGAAGAGCCTATGTTTCTGATATTATCCAATCGCTCAAAGAAGCGAAACTCATTGTAGTGGAGGGAACGCTATACCCGCTTCTTTCCCGCCTTAAAAACTCCGGATTACTTACTTACGTTTGGGAAGAATCCACGCAAGGCCCCCCGAGGAAGTATTATGAACTTACTCCCGAAGGAACTGTTTTTCTAAACGAACTCGACAACGCTTGGAAAGAATTGAATCAAGTCATAGACCACATCAAAGAACAATAAACCAAATACACTTTTATATGAAAAAGACCGTAACCGTCAATCTCGACAAAACGATTTTCAATATCGACGACGATGCCTATACCGTCCTCGAATCTTATTTAGAAGCACTACACGACCATTTCAAAAAAGAAGAAGGCGGGCAAGAAATCATGAACGACATCGAAAGCCGCATTTCCGAACTTTTCAAGGAAAGGTTAGGGTTCGGCATGCAAGTAATCACCCTGCAAGAGGTCAACGAAGTCATCGCCATAATGGGCCAACCGGACGAAATAGAAAACCCACTCGATTCGGGAACGGCTCCCGACAATAATGCGGAAGGCGATAACTCCGGGCAAACGACCGATACTCCGAACAACGAATCTCACAAATCGACCAAACGGCTGTACCGCGACCCCGACAATCGCATATTGGGAGGTGTAGCATCCGGTATGGGCTACTATTTCGGTATAGACACGGTAGCCATTCGCGTCATCATGGTATTGCTGTTACCCTTATGGGCTTCATCGGTATGGATATATCTGTTGCTTTGGATATGTATTCCCGAAGCCCGCACGACCTCTCAAAAACTCGAAATGCGAGGTGAAACACCCACTGTCGACAATATCAAAAGAGCCGTAGAAGAAGAAAAAGAAAATGTCTCCCGAAACAGAGGTGTCGCCAATTCGATTTGGCGAAGCATGGGGAGTATATTCCGTGGACTTTTCAAATTCATATTTATTTGTATCGGCGGGCTTATCGCCATATCCATTATCGGAGCCTTAGTTACCTGCATCATCAGTATTCTAGGTTTCTTTTTCTTAGGGACAGCAACCATAACGACCCCCTTCTTCTCGATTTTTCCCGGAGGGATGCACGTTCTTAACGGACATTGGGAACTGGTGGTATTCACACTCTCGCTATTTTTTACTTTCGGTATCCCTTTGTATGCCATACTTCGAGCCGTATTAGGATCTATATTCCACTGGAAAGCCCAATCGTCGGCACTCAACATTTTCCTGCTGGTTCTTTGGATACTTTCTCTGGTCGGGCTATTCGTCTCCACCTTCATTTACATGCCCGAATATCCATTATTAAACCTATAAAGCTCCATAATTAGAAAGAGAACGCCACAAAACTGCCGGGAAACCCCAGTTTGTGGCCGTTCTTGCTTTATAAAAAAATCGGGTCACTCCCGTTTATCGACCCCCCACATCAATTTCGCGCGGAGCGTTGCCGAAAAACTATGGCCCAATCGCTTCACCACTTTTATGGAAAACGGAGCCTTTCGCAACACGACTTGCGAATCTGTATCCAACATAACCGAACGACCGTCGAGACTCAACAAATAACTATGGTTGCGGCTATCCACACGCAACGTAATATTCATATCGTCATTCACGACCAACGGTCGAACCGTCAAACTGTGCGGCGCCACAGGCGAAATAACCCAATTGGCAGCCCGAGGCATAATAATAGGGCCTCCTACACTCATCGAATAAGCGGTCGAGCCGGTAGGTGTCGCCACGATTAAACCATCGGCCTGATAGGTATTCAAATAACTATCTCCCACAGTCGTATGAATGGAAATCATCGATGAAGTATCCTGCTTCAAGACAGCGACCTCATTAAGAGCATAAGGCCAAAAATTCTCCGACAAACCGTTAAACTCGACTTGAAGCAACGATCGCTCCTCTATTTTATACTTTCCCTCTAAAATTTCGTTCAATACCGGTTCTACTTCTTCGGCAGGGACATCGGCTAAAAAGCCCAGACGACCGATATTCACACCCAAAACAGGAATACCCCTGTCGCCTATTTTTTCGGCAGCCCGCAGGAAAGTACCGTCCCCGCCGATACTCAATGCCATATCGGCAGTATAATCGCTTCGACAATCGATCTCCCCGATTCTATGACAAACATCGGGAAATTCTTTCGATAAAAAATCATAAAAATCCCCGTGCGCTACAAGCTCCGCCTCGGTACGGGACAATGTCTGCAACACATGCCGAATCTGTTCCGATCGAGATGGTTGATAAGTATGCCCGAATAATAAGATCCTCATATATTTCTACTTCATATTTCAAGATAATACATCAATTCTTTTATCCTTTGTTCTATCCGCTCGTCCATGACTCCATGCAACTGGTAATAACTCACTACCCGATAATCGAACCGCTCCAACGAACGAAGCACAGGGGTGGCATCTTCCCTGTCTATTCGCAAACAAGCCTTCCATATACCTGTTTTCTCATCGGGACGAATCATCAAATTCATCACTCGACAATCGTTATCCTCCACCAATCGAGTCAACTCGGTAGCCGAATAATCTTCTCGCGGAATCTCCAATTCAATAATCGCTCCCGAAGAAGAGGTTTGGCACAAATGAGCGACCGCAACCAAAGCCGAATGAATGGATATCGCGCCCACATAACGGTGATCGGTCGTTACCACCGGAAGTATATCGTCGGAGTATTGAGCAAGTTGATTGACGACATCGAACAAATGGCTCTCTTCCCGAACAGACGGAGTACGCCAGTTTTCGCGCCCGATCTTTCCGGCTACATCGTCCCGAAGCAGCTCTTTCTCATGAACGACTCCGACATACGAGCCCTCGTCCACAATCGGCAGACTCGACAATCCAGACATCTGCATCGTCACCAACCCTTGTTTGACCGACATTCCCGGGGTTAAAAGAGGTATTTCGGGCAATATCATATCTTTTGCTTTCATTTTTTGCTCATATTTCTGTAATTCGTATTATTTTTGCGGTAAAGATTATACAAAAATAATGAAAGGTGTGTGCAGGATAAAACAAATCCGTTTGCTTTTTACGCCGGACTGCACCTTCTTTTCGCATTTTATGCAAATATAGTGAAAGGTGAGTGCAGAGACAAGAGGGAATTATATTTCCGACTTGGCTTTGCCGAAATGAGTCCTACACTATACAAATATAGGTATTTTTTCGGTGGACAAACCCGTCGGATTGTTTGAGTTAAAATTATTACCGACAATACCGAAGGTTTCAACACCAAAGCGAGATAAGGTTAATAAAGAGAAATGACAAAATTAAGTGTAAATGTCAACAAAATAGCCACCTTGCGAAACGCAAGAGGCGGTAATATTCCAAACGTGTTAAAAGTCACTTTGGACTGTGAATCATTCGGAGCAGAAGGTATCACGGTTCACCCCCGTCCCGACGAACGCCACATACGTTATGCCGATGTGTATGAATTAAGACCTGCTGTAAGCACCGAATTCAACATCGAAGGTTATCCCTCCGAAAAATTTCTCGACATGGTTCTCAAAGTGAAACCCACGCAAGTGACGCTCGTTCCCGATGCACACGATGTCATTACATCGAATGCAGGTTGGGACACCAAAAACAACTTCGATTTTCTTTCCAAAGTGGTCGACCTTTGTAAATCAGCGAATATACGAACCTCCATTTTCGTAGAACCGGATTTAGAGATAGTCGAATACGCCGCAAAAACCGGAGCCGACCGTATCGAATTATATACCGAGCCCTATGCCGTTCGCTATCCACAAGATAAAGAAGATGCGATAAAACCATTCGTCGAAGCAGCCGAGCATGCACGCGGCTTGGGATTGGGCGTAAACGCCGGGCACGATTTAAGCCTTGAAAACCTCCGGTTCCTGCATGAAAGAATCCCTTTCCTAAGCGAAGTATCCATCGGGCATTGCCTCATCTGCGATGCTCTGTATTTAGGTCTGCGGGAAACCATCAAACAATATAAAGAATGCCTGAAATAATCCATTAAACCGAACGCCATGAATTTATTGACATTGCTTTTGCAGACTACCGACACGCTTGTGACTCCCCCTGTTCTGACACCCACGGTCGAAACCGCAGGTGATTTGAATCTTTGGGAACTCGCCTGCAAGGGAGGAATCATCATGATTCCCCTTTTGTTGCTCTCCTTGTTATCCATCTACATTTTTTTCGAAAGGCTGCAAGTCATCAGACGAGCCGCACGCGAAGACAATACGTTTATGGAACGGATCAAAGACTATATCCACGAAGGCGACATAGACAGCGCATTGAAACTCTGCAAAAAAACCAATACGCCCTATTCCCGACTTATCGCCAAAGGTATCTCTCGCTTGGGTCGTCCCATGAACGATGTTTTAGTAGCCATCGAAAACGTGGGAAACATCGAGATCGCCAAACTCGAAAAAGGATTTCCGTGGTTAGCGACAACTGCCGCGGGAGCACCCATGTTGGGATTCCTCGGGACCGTCACTGGTATGGTGAGGGCTTTCTACAACATGGCATCGGCCGGAAACAATGCCGATATCTCCACGCTGTCGGGAGGTATCTATGAAGCACTGGTAACGACCGTAGCCGGTCTCATCGTCGGAATTATCGCACTCTTTGCCTATAACTATCTCGTATCACGTGTAGACGGGGTGATGAATCAGTTGGAAGCGAAGACTATGGAATTTATGGATTTGCTCAACGAGCCGGCAGAATAATTCGGACATCATGGCACTCAAACGAAGACATAAAATAGATGCGACGTTTAGTATGGCATCGATGACCGATGTCATATTCCTGTTGCTCATATTCTTCATGATCACCTCGACGATCGTCTTTCCCAACTCCATAAAGGTAAACCTTCCGCAAAGCAATCAGCAAGCGGCGGCCAAACCGCTCACACGGGTAACGATCGATGCAAACTTGAACTATTACATCGCTTTCGGAAACGAAGCGGCACAACCTGTCACATACGACCAACTGATACAGAAATTGGCAGAAACCCCGCAACACGATACCGAGCGATTCGTCGCTCTTTATGCCGACGAAACAGTCCCCTATCGCGAAATCGTCAAAATACTCAATATAGCCAACGACAACCGATTGAAAATGGTACTGGCCGCCAAGCCCGTGCACAACCCATAACCCTTTTCCGTTTTCCGTGGAACAACAGAAAAAAGATAAAATACTGGCACTTGTCACGACAATCGTCTTGCACATAGTCGTCCTGTTTGTCCTGTGGCTCACTTTCTTAGGAAAGGAACCCGTCGGCACAGGTAGCGGCGTATTGGTACAAGTAGGTTTTGTAGACGAATCGGCAGGTATGTTCGAATCGAATGCCGATCGTCCCGAACAAACCGAGGCAGAACGTCCCCGTGAAAACGAAGATGAGCTACTGACTCAAACCGACGAGGAAAGCATACACATCGAAAAGAAAGAAGAGAAAAAAGATAAAACCATACAAGAGAATAAAAAAGACGAGCGCATAGCCAATCAAGTCAAAAATGCTTTCGGGAAAGGAGTTTCCAACGACGGCAGCAGAGGCGATAGCGACGAAGGAAGCGGCACGCAGGGCAATCCGTTCGGTAACTCTTCGACCGGCGAAATAACCGGCGTGGGAGGATATGGAGGATACAACCTCGGCGGACGTGGGCTCGTAGGTTCATTGCCATATCCCGAATACGACAACAGTAACGATGCCGGTATCATCGCCATATCCATAACCGTGGATCCGCAAGGAAAAGTCATCAGTGCTATTGCTACGGTTAACGGCAGCAAAGGCACGGCATTCTCCAACCCGAAGTTGCGGGCATCCGCCGAAGCCGCCGCCCGCAAATCGCTATTCGAGCGCAGCACAGGTTCCTCCAATCAAACAGGAGTTATCATCTATATCTTCAAACAAAATTAAGCACTTCTTTACTACGGAATGAAAGTCGAAAGGAGAAACCTCCCGACTCCTTTCCTCTTGACCCTCGCACCTTCGGCTTGTCCCGTAGCATTACAAGGCAGCCACTCACTCCTCCACTGTCGTGTCCCGTAGCCTTACGGGGTGTTTTGCATCGCAAAATATAGGGGAGGGAGGTGTCCGAAGGACGGAAGGGTTAAATAAATATCCACAACAGAGGAAACGTATCAAGGTATCAACACTCTCCCTCTGCTCATCATAGATGAGATAGGGGGAGTGCCCGCAGGGCGAGGGGGTTAAACTCTCAAAACATAATTTATTATCTTCTCAATCCTTCTCCCAAGAGCCTAAAATGTAGCTACCGTCAAGCAATTCATCGCTAAAATTCATGTCTACCCCACAGTTTTCCTACTAAATAAAAGGATAGTGCAATAAACGTAGAACTAGCGAGAGAATAATTTTTACGCCGTCTAATACCCCAACGCTATATTATCGATCCAAAAAGTATTGCCCAACCCTCCTATATAGGCAGTTCCACAAGTAGCCGAAGCCATTACCAACATGTGCGTTACCGGTTCGTCGGCTTCTCCCCAGCCCACTTCGACCACCGGAACCATATCGCCTTTGCTGTTTCGGCAATAATACGATTTATCTTCGGGAATAAGCCCCATATAAGATTTGTAAAAAGGCTTATCGGTAATATCCCCGTAGTGAATAGGCACACTATGACCGTTAACCCAATCGGGTGTACTCTTTACATATCGTTCTCTCCCAGTGCCCACACGATGAGCGTACACATTTCCGTTCTCGTCTTCCCACCGGTGCTGCAACAAAATATATACTTCCGCGCTATCTCTTCCGGCCAACTGTTTCCGAGAACTGAATCCGGTCGATTCCGTACGGAAATCATCGGGCGAAGCCTTATATTTATAATCGAAAATCAATCGCACGGGACGTTTGGTGAACGGTATACCCATTTCCATTTTACCATAGGGATTACTCGTCGAACGAATCGGCTCGTTCACCTCTCCTAAAAAAATACTTCCGCTCACCAACACGTGAAGATTCATCATACCCAACACACGACAATCCTCTATGACGGTCTCCATACAAGCGCATGTCCCGCCATCTTGACGTTTCTCCGGTCGTACGGTATTACTGGTTTTCACTATCCCCATTACATTCGCCATCACATTCGACGATGCCCAGGGAGAACCGCCCATGTTCCTATACGCTTTATTCCCTTTGATATACTGTGTCGGAGCGATGGCGTATACTGTCTTCGTTTTTCCTCCCAACAAAGCAGATTCTTTGATTTCACGAGTTACCCAATGTTCAAAATCGCCGAAAGCTATCGGTTCCACATGTTGAGCCCTCAGACTCACCGGCTCCAAAAGACCGAGCAAAATAATAAACAAACTTAGTTTTCGCATCTTTTTCTTCTTAATTTTCACAAAGTCAGACGTTACAAAATTAAATCCTCCTTCGATTTATTGTGGACAATTATCTATTTTTAAATATTCACAGGTCCTCATTTTGTATAAAACCTTTCTATTCCGCTTTTTGTTCGAAACAAAAAATGTTTCTTTATGTAAAAATACAGAGGGTTTCAGAAAAGTATTTAAATCGGGAACGATCTCTTTAATTTTCATTACTTTTGCAATACGTATGAAAATAGAAGCGGTTCAACACGAGAAAAAACATATTCGTCTTACTCGGCCCCTATCCCATCATGCGTTATTTTTGTAAAAACATTACTATTCATTTATCTTATATCGAAAAAACACAATGGACACGGCTACATTCAATACATTCCTCGTCGTCATGGCCGTTACGGCACTTATCGTTTTCATCGCGCTACATTTTATCAATGCGGGCTACGGTATGCTTTTCGATAAAAAATGGGGAGCATCACTTTCCAATCGCATAGGCTGGATCGTCATGGAAGCTCCGGTATTTATCGCCATGATTTTCTTATGGATTTTCGCCACCGACGAATACCGGTTCGACCCGATTCGAATCACATTCCTCGTCTTGTTTCAAATTCATTATTTCCAACGCTCTTTCATATTCCCCTTTCTCATTAAAGGGAATAGCCGCATGCCACTCAGTATCGTGAGTATGGGTATCATCTTCAACCTGCTCAACGCACTCATGCAAGGAGGTTGGATCTTTTATATCTCACCCCTAGACTACTACACTGCCGAATGGTTCTATTCTCCGCAATTCATCATCGGAGTTATTATCTTCTTTGCGGGAATGTTTATCAACATTCAATCCGACTCCATTATACGCCACCTGCGCAAGCCCGGTGACCGACGGCATTACATACCGCAGGGAGGAATGTTCCGATGGGTATCGTCGGCAAACTATTTTGGAGAATGGCTCGAATGGGTAGGTTTCGCTATCCTCACTTGGTCATGGGCCGGAGTCGTATTCGCTTGGTGGACATTCGCCAACCTCGCCCCACGGTCGGCGGCTCTTTACAAGCGATACAGCGAAGAGTTCGGAGAAGAATTTACAAAAGAAAAACGAAAAAAAATAATACCCTTCATCTATTGACAACATGGATAACGAATATTCCCAAAAACAGTCCATACTGTTCACTCCGGCTTCGATAGGCCCGATAACCCTGAGAAACCGCACAATCCGCTCAGCGGCGTTCGAAGGCATGTGCGACCATAACGCACCCACCGAAATGCTCTATGACTACCATCGCAGCGTAGCGGCAGGGGGTATCGGTATGACCACATTGGCCTATGCTTCGGTAACCCGAAACGGGCTCTCGTTCAAACATCAATTATGGATGCGACCCGAAATCGTCGAACCGCTGCGACGCATTACAGATGCCATTCACGACGAGGGAGCCAAAGCCTCCATTCAACTGGGACATTGCGGCAATATGTCGCACCGCAGCACAGCCGGCCAGATTCCCATATCGGCATCGACCGGATTCAACCTCTATTCCCCCACATTTGTGAGAGGAATGCGTAAAGACGAAATCGAGGAAGTCGCAAAAGCCTTTGGCACTGCCGTCAATACAGCACGTGATGCCGGATTCGACGCAGTAGAAATCCATGCCGGACACGGTTATCTCATCAGCCAATTCTTGTCCCCGTACACCAACCGGCGGCGTGACGAATACGGAGGCTCGCTCGACAACCGCATGCGATTTATGCGCATGTGCATGGAAAGTGTGATGAAAGCGGCCGGCAGCGATATGGCGGTAATCGTAAAAACCAACATGAGAGACGGGTTTAAGGGAGGAATCGAAATCGACGAAGGCATACTCATCGCACAAGAACTCGAACGCTTGGGAGCCCATGCCTTAGTATTGAGCGGAGGGTTCGTCAGCAAAGCCCCCATGTATGTCATGCGAGGCGAAATGCCCATTACCTCCATGACTTATTACATGAAAACATGGTGGCTAAAATACGGTGTCAAACTGGCCGGACGATTCATGATACCCAAATCCCCCTTCCGAGAGGCCTATTTTCTGGACGATGCGCTCGAATTTAGAAAAGCATTGAAACTTCCCCTCATTTATGTGGGTGGTTTGGTAGCTCGTCCGACGATCGAAAAGGTGCTCGACCACGGATTCGAATTCGTACAAATGGGACGTGCGCTCATCAACGAACCCGATTTTGTCAACCGCATGAAAAACGAAGGCGAAGAACGTTGCGGGTGCGATCATACGAACTATTGTATCGCCCGCATGTATTCCATCGAAATGGCCTGCCACAAACATTTGGAAGGACAGCTTCCCCCTTGTATCGCACGGGAAATAGAGAAAATGCACCATGCCACGAAATAAAGATCTTTCGGCATACACGGCTCTCGTCACCGGAGCGAGTTCGGGAATCGGGCTCGAATATACTCGACAGCTAGCTGTGCGGGGAGCTAATTTGGTGATGGTGAGTATCGACCGGGAAGACCTCGATCGGGAAGCAAAAAAGATTGTCGACACCAGTGGCGTATCGGTCGAAACCATTTGCATGGATTTGGCCCAACCCGAGGCGGCAAACAAACTTTACGACCACTGCCGACAAAAAGGAATACAAATAGAGATTCTCATCAACAATGCAGGCATATTCTCTTTTCAGGAAATAACAAGATCGGAAGAGCGTCGTGTAGGGAAAGAGTGTAGATCTCGGTGGTCGCC
>OGML01000512.1_pt1 | contig 41057 bp, 36 predicted proteins | sample 1572951 | NCBI WGS metagenome assembly OGML01 (sample SAMEA2581883, study PRJEB24529) | metagenome | biome: Human gut stool | place: China | collected 2011 | reverse complement strand
AATCAGACGATATGACATAGAAGCCCCATTGGATAGAGAAATCTGTCTGATGGGGCTTAATTACATATAGAACAAAGATTTTAATAATAAAGGAGAATTTGAGGATGCAGAATTATGATGGTCAATTTAAACTAAATGGACAGGAATATTTTTATAGAGCAAAGGATGACAGTGGAAGTTCAAAAATTACAAGGGTTAATAATGAAGAACATCATTACCGAATGGTTGAAATACACCTTCTTTTTTTATACTCATTTTTAAGGAGGTGGTGTCAAAAAGCATACACAAATACCGGGACGTTCCATAAAGGAATATCCATAGATTTCGGGACTGCTTAGCAGTCCTTTTTTTGTAGTTTCAAAAAGTACACATTTCAGGACTAAGGAAGGAGCTAATATCATAAAGAGATATGGTTATCACAGAACAAGTACAAGAGAACAGCATTTAGACAGAGGCATCAAGGAGATTACAACCTATTGTGAGCAGAACAATCTGGAACTGGAAAAGATATTTACTGACCAGCAGACAGGAAAGAATTTTAATCGTCCAAGATATCAGGTATTGAAAGAGGATGTATTAAGAGCAGGTGATGTGTGTATTTGACAGGCAGGGCAAGACAGAGCTGATGGAGGACATCAGACGGGTAATGCCGCACATAAAGGACAGCGATATGGAGGAGCTTGCAGAGCAGGTGTTAGGAAAGCTCCAGAGCATGACCGATGAGAAATTTGCAGAAATTTGGAAGCGGCAGAATGAATGGGAGTCGGTACTAGCAAAATTCGACACCACATGATATAATGTTTTTCAGTCAGATTAGAGCAGTAGGGATAGTCTTGCGGTTGTCCTTTCTGGAAACAGAAAGGAGGTCGGTATGGATACTTTAGAAGTGCTTACACTTTTACTGGTTGTATTTGCAGCCTTGACATACATAGACAATAAACATAACCGCAAATAAACGGAAAGGCTATCCTCTACGCCAATAGGGGATAGCCTGTAATCCGTTAACAAACTTAACGCTTTATAAGTTTCCGATTGTGCAACCGTTGGACACTCCAATATCCTTCGGTTTTCTAATCTGATTATAAACCAGCCTTGCGGATTTTGCAAGAGGTTTAGGATGGGGGTGCCTTGCGCACCTCTATTTTTTTGCCAATTTACAGGTTCGGAGTATCTTTTTTCTCCTGTTGTTCCTGTGCCGGATCGGGCTGCGTCCGTCCGAGATACTGATTGAGATTTTCCTGTTTCTGTTTCAGCTCACGCACTTCCTTTTCACAATCCTTATAGGTGGAAGTTAGCTCACTTTTCTGCTTCATCAGTTCCTGATATTCTGCTTTCAGTTTATCGACATTCAAAGATAATGATACATACAGGAGACAGAATGCAGTAATTTCTTAAACAAATTATGTATATGAGGGAGTGAATAAGAGGGAAGGTCTTTTTTACGCCCAAAAACGAAAATATTGTAAGAAGGTATGTGAATTTGAGCGAAAAAAATAACTAATTAAATCTGTATTACAAAATACTATACAACGTGGTACATTACAGATGGATAGGAGGATATGGACTATGGCAGTTAAAACAGGTTATTATGAGAGATGGAGTCCCTTTCTCATTAGAAATCCCGAGTACTTTGACAACTAGAGATGCATTATCAAAAGAGGAATTTGATACCATTATGCAGACTGGTATTGCGCAGGCAAAGGCAGATGACTCTTTGGCTATGGATGATGCATTTAACCAGTTAAAAGCGGAGATTTAATGTGTATTCGTTGATAATTGAGAGTCTGTCTTTTGATTGGTTGGCTTACGGAAAGAAGTAGATAAGGATTAAATATGTTTACTGTAGGGGTGTCATTAAAGCAAATACAGATTTTTGAAAGGAATAAGAGATGAATTTCTCTTCCAGTGACCATAAAGTAGAAAAAGTGAAAAAATGTCATGGATATAGTGTTAGAATTGTTTGAAAAAGTGCGATAAAATACAAGTAAACAGAATGTGCAAAGGGGTATGATATGGAATATTCAGCTATTTTTCATGATATGGATAAGAGATTCTGCTATGCGATCGATAAAGATTTATTTGTGATCCGCGTGCAGGTAAAAAAGGATGATATGAAGGAGGTAATCCTCCACTATGAGGACAAGTATATACCTATGGAGCGCAAGGATACGCGAATGGCGCTTCCCATGAAGAAGGTAGCTACCTCGCAGTTTCACGATTATTATGAAGCGCAGCTTCAGATGCATTTGATATGTCTGAGATACTTTTTTGAATTTACGGACATGCATGGCGAAAAGGTATATTACGGCAATTATGAGTTTGACAAGGAGTGCATTACAAACAGGGACAGAATGTTTGACTGCCCACAGAACCTCAGAGAGGAAGAGATGTTTGAGGTGCCACAGTGGGCAGCCAACAAGGTCGTGTATCAGATTTTTCCGTCACGATTTGCCACAACACAGCCGGTGGACAAAAAGCTGTGGTATAAGGCGCCGATTACACCAATGGATGATTTGCATGGCAATCTCAGAGGAATCATAGAGCATCTGGATTATATTAAAAATCTGGGAATCGATGTGGTATATCTGACACCTATCTTTCAATCAAATTCGTGCCATAAATATGATACCATTGATTATTATCAGGTTGACCCTTCATTTGGAACAACAGAGGATCTCAAGGAGCTTGTACAAAAAGCTCATGAGCGCGGCATGAAGGTAGTTCTGGATGCGGTATACAACCACACAGGAAGAGAATTTTTTGCATTTCAGGATATCCTGGAAAAGGGTGAAAAATCAAAATATCTGGACTGGTATTTTATCGACGAACTGCCGCCTAAGGGGGAATGGGGGGAGATCCCAAACTTCAAGTGCTTCGGCTACTACGGTGGAATGCCAAAGCTGAATCTGAAAAATCCGGAGGTTGAAAAATACATCACGGATGTTGCATGCTACTGGATTAAGGAATGCGACATTGACGGATGGAGAATGGATGTAGGAGACGAAATCAGTCATTTCTTCTGGAAGAATTTCAGAAGGGCAATCAAGGCAGTAAAGAAGGATATGCTGATCATTGGTGAGATATGGCACTACGCAGGAGACTTCCTTGAGGGAGATGAGTGGGATACGGTCATGAATTATCCGTTTTACCTGAATCTGATAGATCTGCTTGCAGACGAAAAGATTAATGTCAGTCAGTTTGTGCAAAATCTTGGATATCTGAAGGGTCGCTTAAACAAAAAGTGCTATCCTTTGATGTGGAATCTGATTGATAGCCATGATACAGCAAGATTTTTACATCTGTGCAAGGATAATAAGAAAAAGCAGCATCTCGCAGCAGCCTTTCAGTTGTTATTGCCGGGAATGCCTATGATTTACTATGGCGATGAGTATGCAATGCCCGGAGCAAATGATCCGGACTGCAGACGAGGCATGTATTGGGATGAAGAATACCAGGACAAGGAAATGTATCAATGGTATAAGAAGCTTATACAGATCCGAAAAACACATGCATGCATTGTAGAGGGTGAAATGATTGAGACAGTCGCAAATGACGATGAGGATACGATTGTTATGATCAGAAAAAATGGCGAAGAAACCATCGCAATGCTTTTCAATTGCGGCAGCAGTGTAAAGGAATTTCATGCGTATGCGCAGAAATATAATCTGCTAACAGATAGCGTATTTGACGGAAAAGTAGATGGACTTGATGCTGCCGTAATTGTGCTTTAAACATAATATACGAATTTATCTATAGAAGACGGGGCTGCCCGTCTTCTTTCCTTATTTATGCCAATTATTATTGAATTTTCAAGGTGCGTTTTCCTGATCCGGCAGGTGCGAATCTTTCTGGAACTCTGAAGGAGGCGGTTACAGAAAATTTATGGAAACGCAAACACCATGAAACGAAAATGGGAGAAGACGATGAGAATACTGGTAGCAGAGGATGAACACGATTTAAATGAGATTATTGCGATAAGAAAATGCTAATTAATGTTGAGAAGCATGATATAGTGCATAAATACAATGAGTAGTAGCAAACGGGTGCGATAAAATTTAAGGAGGGCAAGAGAATGGATGTAGTAGCTTTGGGAGAACTGCTTATCGATTTTACAGAGAATGGTGTCAGTGATCAGGGGAATCCTTTGTTTGAAGCCAATCCGGGAGCGGATGTGATGCTGACGGAGGATGAGATTCCGGAAGAATTGATTCGTGGGACACGCATTTTCCACTTCGGAACACTGTCCATGACACATGAAAACGTGCGTAAAGCCACGAAGAAAGCCATCGCGATCGCAAAGGAAGCTTGAGTTCCCTGCAGGCGGCGGCTCCGTTGACGCATTTTACGAGCCATATATTAACGGAGAGAAGGAACTGCGTGAAATCAACGCGGATTACATCAGCGGCAAGCGAAGCTATCTGGATGTGTCGGGAGATTATAGGTAGAGAGGAAGGAATCCGAGAGGGTTCCTTTTTTTTCGTGGGAAAACACACTGACCGGATTATGGTACAGCAAAAGAATTAGGATGAAATCAACCTAAAAAAGCAAACCTCAATAGAAAATCAAACGCAACGAAAAGCAAGAGAAGGAGGAATCATTATGGCAATGTATGATTGGAATCACAACGGAAAAAACGATCCGGTAGACGACTATCTGGAATACCAGATTTACAACAACTGCAAATCAGACAATAACAGACCACACCACACACAAAGCAGCGGCGGCATCTCAACATTCGGCACCGTATTCAGCATGATATGCGGAATGGTGCTGCAGGCTTTCATCTATACCGTATTTGGGATTGACGTCAAAGATGTCCCGGCAGTCATCCTGCTCATCCTGTGGGTGTTCTTATCTGCACTCGCAGCAGTCGTAGTAGAGAAGATCGGATTATAACAAGTGTTCAGAAAGTGCAAAGGAGGAATTTATCATGGAAGAAATGTATTTCACAATCGCAGGCTGCAATCATTACTATGGAACCGAATTCATGGAAAAAGGCATGAAAGTCAAATTAGTCAAAGAACCCGACAACGAATACGACAAAGAAGCAATCCAGGTCAAGATCAAGGGGCTCGGCAAAGTCGGTTATGTTGCCAACAGCCCATACACCGTGCAGGGCGAATCGATGAGCGCAGGAAGACTTTATGATAAGATCGGCGATAAGGCGAAAGGTAAGATTGTGTTTGTCGTTGGCGGAACAGCAGTGTGCAGGGTTACGGATGAAGGACTTGAAAAGATGGAGGATTCTGCGGAAACGAAAAGTGTCGAAAACGATGGAAATTAGGCAGAAAAGCGTTGCGATTGGTAGACGAAAAGGCTACACTATAGGTAGTAGCTTGTTAATCAAAGAACGTGTATAAAAAATTAAATATGTCATTCATGACAATAAAATTGCCAAAAAATCAGAATATGTCACGAATAACAAATTGGTATATATTTTGCCTAAAATATGTTATACTTGACATAAAAGGAGGCAATCATCATGAATGACAAGGACATGAGTTCCATATTTGAGCAAATAAATAATTTAAAGAAACCAAATTCTGAACCACAAGAAAAGTCGTTAGAGAACGAAAAGGACGCTTTGCGCGAAGTATTAAACGGAGTGTCCGATGAAATTCAGCGCGTGTTGGATGAGAATAATTTTACACAGGAAGATCTGTGCCGAATTACGAATATGTCACAATCGAACATCAGCAAAATACAAAATGGTAAAGTTGTTCCGAGAATCGAGACATTACAGAAGATCGCGAAGGCCACACACACAAGACTGGTGATTAGTTTTGAGAATGTAGAGGGAGAGGACTGATTATGGCACATCTGAAGTCAATTGAAATCAATCAATTTAGAGGAATCCAGGAATTGTCAATTTCCGGTTTCTCAGATATCAATCTCATAGTAGGTGATAATAATAGTGGAAAAACGACATTCTTAGAAGCAATACACTTATTATTTGTGAAACCGCAGCTGAGTTCCATAAAAAGCATTACGAATCAGAGGACGGTGATTCATGCTAATAACAGTTTTTATACTTCCTTTATCAAAATGTTTAATGTGGAACAGGATAAAAAACAATTAGATTTAGACATTAGTGCGGAATGCAACGATGGAATGCGGAGAGTTGAATTAATCGGTGCAGAAAAAGAAGTCGCAGGTGAGGATGCAATTCAGTTATCCAAGATGTCATATCGACAAAAGGAACAATATAAAGGACCATCGGGTTTTATCCCAGAGACGGCAAAGCTGTTTGAAGGTAAAATCGTTACACAGTGTGGGAAGAAATCGACAGAAAAGAAAATAAGTTGTACCTCTTTGGATAATGGAATTCCGGGACCCATTGTAAAAAAAGAAGTGTTTTATATATCATCTTTCGGACATCTACGTTATGATTTGCTGCAGAATATTGTGGATAATCCGGAATATAAGAACCTTGCCATCAGTATATTAAAGCAATTTGATGATTCGATAGCCGATATTTGTTATACAAAAGCGGATGATGGCACCTATTTGGAGTCTATTATTACAAAAAACGGTGTAAATATGCCCTTCTCCGTATATGGAGACGGAATCAAAAAGATATTGTATATCTTAAATAAATTATTTGATGCCACGGACTCCATATTGATGATTGATGAAATCGAGACCGGACTGCATAAAAAATATTATAGCACGCTGTTTCCGGTGGTGTTTGCATTGGCAAAGAAGCTAAATGTTCAGTTGTTTATCGCAACACACAGTATGGAAGCCATAGAAGCAATATTGGAATATGGCAATTATGAGAATCATGTTAGCGATCACGATCCGATCAAGGTAATCACACTAAAAAAGGTAAATTCCGAAACTGATCATGGTAGCAATATTGTTGCGCGAAATGTTACCGGAAAATATGTGTATGATAACCGGAAAGTATTTGATTTTGAGGTGCGCTTATGATGACAGAGTTAATGCTAGTCGAGGGCGTATCGGATGTACAATTAATCAGTTATTTCTTGCAAAACGTGTATGGATGGAAACATGAGAAAAACAACCCGCTTGGCATCGATCCAATGGATGAGAATGAGCATATAGAGTATCTATCCAAAGATGGAAATTATCTTGTCCTGTGCGGAGTAGGAGGCAATGGAAAGTTTGCACATTTTGTAGAGCAACATCGTATAAATGAAATGCTGGTAGAACAAAATATATCTTCTATTATGGTTGTTACAGATCGAGATGAAGCTTCTAATCCCAAAATCGAACGGTCAATAAAGCGTTCTTTAAAAGATGTAACCCTTGGAGCTGGACAATGGAAAGAAAATGTTATTACGGATTCATTTGGTCAGCCGAAGAAAGTGGATACATATCTATTGATTGTTCCTGCAACGGAAGAGGGAGCGTTAGAACAGGTGATCATCAATGCCTTGGAGGATATACCGGAAGAAACCGAACTGATACAGGAAGTGATTCAGTTTGTTGAGTCGTTGAAAGAAGGATTAGTGCCGGAATTAAACAAGATAAATAGAGCAAACAAAGCATCTGTCGGAACTTTTTTCAGTGTTCGTGATCCGAAAAATGCAATGAGATCATTCGGTACGTTTATTTCTAAAATTGATTGGGCAAAATCGGAGTCATTGACGGAATTGTTTATGCCGTTTATGTATTTTGGTGGGGAGAAGCCGATTTGGAGTAGAGTATATTTTTGACAGACAAATTAATACATTTGTAATAGTATGAAGTATTGTTCAAATAAAAATTAAGACTACTTAATTCCAGAAAAACAGATTTTACGTGATAAATTTTTAGGCAGGGAGAATTAAGAAAAACTATTTGAAATAACAAAGCAAGGTTTGTTTAGTTTATTTAGCGTAGAGGGGATACATGAAATACAGTAACTATAGTTGTACTTATCGTATAACGAGAGTACAAAGGAGGAACAGTGCTTGATAAAGAAATTAAAAGGAGTATTTTACCAATCCTTTTGAATTTAGGACTGTTTAAGTATGGCAAAAAATAGTATGGTTTTGGTACTTGATACTACTACAAAGATGTTATTAAAAATAAAGAAAATAATAAGTGTGGAGGAGAATCTCTTGAAGAGTAAGAAAAAGGAGACTTCAACCATTGCAGTTGAAGAGTATATGCCGGTTCTTTCTTTAGAATATACACAAAAGTTTAAGAATTTTGTTGTTAAACTAGGACAGTCATTACCTATAAACAGAAACCAAGTAATTGATGCTGAAATTAAGAATCTAAAGATGGATGATGTTGACAATTGTAATGATATTGAACTGTTGAAGTATGCAGCAAGTCTAAATGTTTTAAAGGATTTATCACAGCAGGGGTGGTGTTTTGAAACGCAAGAAGCTGTTCTTAAACTTCGAATGGAAAATGATAACCTAAATGATAAGGCGCATATTAGATATAGGTTAAGCGCAGAAAGAAATGCGCAGTTTAAAGTTAAGAGTATAAAAAATTTCATTAATAAAATGGAAACGGAAAGAGAGTATAACGGAGAAAAAATTAGTGTAAAAAATCTTATAGGTGATCAAGAAAAATTAATTCGATATATTAGAAATGGGGAAAGAGTATGTGAGCCATATGTACAACTTGTAGTTCATGAGAAGGATGAAAGAACGGGATTGAATTTGACAGATATTTGGAGATATTTTCGTTATACATGGGCAATTCCTTATAAGACAATGCCTGGAAGAAATCTTTTTTATTTGGTAAGAGATAAAAGACAAAAATATCATCCAATAATCGGTATTTTTGCTCTGGGAAATTCAGTATTAAATTTAACTGTTCGCGATGATGACATTGGCTGGACGCTAGATGCTATAAGGGAAAATATGCAACGAAAATCTTCAAATATGGAATGTGAGCAAACAGTATCAGGCACAGACGGGAGAACGATTAAAACAAAGATTTCTTATCCTGAGGAAAGTGAAAGCGAATTCGAAGAAAGAACTGCTGCATATAACTAATTATTATGCATCTGCTACTGGAGACAAGGAGATACCACGCTTAATTCTACAATATTATTCAAAAAAGAATGTTGAACTATTGGGGAAAATGGACTTGTTACAGGTAGAAGACTGTTTAAAGGCTGCCAAGAAAAAGTCGGAAAAACCTAAAATCCCTAAAAAAAGTACAATTGTTAAATCTACAGCACTGGCTTCACAGATTATTTTTGATGATAATCCACAACAAATTAAGGATATTCTTTTTCGATTGGCTGATGAAGTAGATAAAAGACCAACACAGGGAAAACGGGAAAACATTGAACTTGATGTTGATGATGCAAAACTTCAAATTAAAGTTGAACCAACAACAGAAAAGATAGCAAGAGATTTAATTGATGAAGAGGACTATGGTGGTATTATATATGCAGATGTCAATTCTCCTGATGAAGCTATAAATGATGTTGATAAATATTCTTATAATGCGTTTAAAAATGGTATTTTAGATACAGTTTTTGATAAATTATCAAGAATTGATGCTATTGTTCCTGATGGTGAGACTATTTCAAATGCGCTAAAAAAATATTTGGATATAAGAAAGAGAATTGTAAAATATAAAGTTAGATTGCAAGACGCTCCAATGTTTCCTATTCTTGCCAATAAAGATTTGTTTAAAGAATATTTAAAAACTTATGAAATTCTTTTGCTCGCAATTAATAATGATTATCCAAAGATTCTTGCCGCTAATGCAACTTCAACAATAAAGATTATAATTAATACAATTCTATCCTTGGATAATATATTTATTATAGGTGAAAAAAATACGCATGCATTGCCAACGTCATTGAATCCGTTATATTTATGGAAGTATATTAAGTTGGCAGAAGAAATTCTTGAAAGTAAAGGTGTTGATGAGACAAATGAGAATATTCTTTCGGAAGAGGATAAGAGTTTTATCATAAGGAAAGCTGAAGATATTCCGGATCCGTTATCAGTAATGTTAATTCCTGCTAATGTAAATGAAACTGCTGGAATATTTCTCCCATTAGAGGGACGAATTGGGAATATTCCGGTATATTCCACAAATACACAGATAAATCAAAGTGAAAGTGGAATTGATGCACTTAAGCAGAGCATAATTAGGTATCTTTGTTTATACCCACATGCTGGGATGATGCTAAAAATATGTATTATAGATCCGCCTTCTGTGGAATTAATGGTTTTAATGTTGAAAAAGCTTAATAGGGATAGAGAATTCGATATTTCTGGAATTGAACTTTCAATCTATAGAACAAAAGATTGCTTTTCAAATTGGGTTGAAATCGATGATGATTCTTTAAGCGATGGAATGCTAGGTAAATATAAAGGAAAGAGAAGTCTTAATTTTAGAATTAAGATTTCAGATAAAAAAACATCTTACAAAAGAATACTTAGTGAGGTTAGTAATGAGCAGCACATGATGATTATTTTTGATCCGAATGAAGTTCGAACTGAGGTGGTTAAAAATGATAAGCAGATTCATATTCACCCACTTTGTATTCCTAAGGTATATCAATACAATCCTGTAGAAGAAGAAGTTATAATACGGCCAGCAAATGAAGGAGATGTGTTTTCTATTTACGGAAGCATTGTAGAAAAATTAAATGAACATCCTTCAAGTTTTAGTCATACTAGTAGTGTATTCAATACTCCTTTGAAAAGAGAGACCTATGATGAAATGCTAACCAAGAGTGACTGGTTAGTTATTCTTGATCAGAGTTTGAAAAGTTGGGATATATCTCTTCGAGCAGCAAGTGAAAAATTATTTTATAAGGAAGACGATTATCGCTCTATTGGAATTTATTCTAAAAATAGTAAAAAGTTTGTTCAAGGATATAAGAATGTAATTACACAATTAGGAAATTTTATCCCACGGGATGAAGGAATTTCGCAGATTATAGAGGCAATTCGTTTTATAAATGATGACGGTTTGTTAAGTATTGTATCACATTCGTCAAATAAAATATTTGATGATAATCATGGGAAAGGAAGTTTAGGGCTTGCAATTGCTGCAATAGATTATATGAGAAAGCATCCTAGTGCCATATTGGTAGGCCTAGATACTCAACTTGCACAAGAGTGGTTAGCGGATAGAGAGGATAATCATCTCCCGGATTTGATTGGAATACGTCTTGAAGAACTGGTTGTGGATATTGTGGAGGTAAAGACGTATGCAGATAGCGATAATTCTTTTTGTATAAAAAATGGAAAAATTAGTGGACATGCAGTTGAACAAACTTCAATTCTAGAAAAACTTATGCATGAGATGTTTGGATCAGTTGAGCGTATTACTACAATTTCGCGCCGTGAAATACTAAGACAACAGGTATATGAGACTTTATTTCAAACACCAATGGAATCTAGTAGAAAGCATGAATTGTGTGAACAGTTGAATCAATTATTTACTGGGCAATATACAGTCGCGATTAGTAAGCAAATTAGTTTTGTTGATTTCGAAAATGAGGAAAGTTCAGAAAAAGAATACTTTGGAGATGGCAATTTTGCAGGGGACACTTATCAACTTAATACAATCGGAAGTACTGAGATTCAAGCTATTGTTGCAGCATTAGAATTTGCAAATAAAGCATCAGAAATGACTGGTAAAGCAGAAGTACCAGACTCAAAAGAAGGTGAAGACAAGAATGCTTCTGAATGGTCAAGGATACTTGGAAATGATTTGGATGTGGTTAATCCGAATATGCTTGATAAAAGACTTGCAATTGAAAAGTGTAATAAGTTGAATAAGGTATTGAAGGACTATAATATATCTGCGGTTCCGATTGATCCAGAGTTGGTTCAAGAGACAGCACGCTTTACACGCTTTACTGTTGAACTCAAATCAGGAGAGACTATAAGATCTATTGAAAAATCAAAAGCTGACATTGGAATTCAACTAGAAGCAAATGGGGAGATATTAGTAAATCATATTCGAGGAACAAGATACATTTCTATGGATGTACCTTTTACGGGATCAGGTAAGCCCATAAGTCTGATAGAACATTTGGATAAGTTAAATAGTGATAAACAGAAATTAAATATTATAGCAGGTCAGATGCCTGATGGAACATTTGAATTGTTAGATATTGCAAAAGCTCCGCATTTGTTGGTCGCGGGGACAACTGGTTCAGGAAAAACAATATTTCTCTATTCGGTGATTGTAAGTTTATTAGAACAATTTAGTAAGGATGAAATAGAGTTTTTGATTGTCGATCCCAAACAAACCGATTTTGTTTTTTTTGATGATTTGCCTAATCTTTATGGCGATAGGGTTATTACTGATGCAGATGAAGCATTAAAGATGCTTAATAAAATTAATGAAGTTGATAAAGAAGCGCGAATGAAGCTGATTCGTGCATGCAAGAGTAGAGACATTAATTCCTACAATGAGAAGAACCCCGATCATCGAATGAAAAGATTGGTGGTTATTATTGACGAGTATGCAGATTTAATTCAAACAGCAGAGATGCAGGGCAATAGAAAAGAATTTGAGCGCTCATTATCAATGCTTGCTCAAAAGGTAAGGTCTTTAGGCATTCATTTGATCATTGCAACGCAGCGACCAAGCGCCAATATAGTCACCGGTGTTTTAAAGGCAAATATTCCGTATAGAATTTCATTTAGATTGCCTTCACATACCGACTCTCAGACCATCCTTGATATGTCAGGTGCAGAGGATCTTTTGGGAACAGGAGATATGCTTGTAGTTACAGAGAGTGATGTAAAACGTATGCAGGGTTTATTTATTACAGAGGATGAACTAGCAAGGTATGTTGAAAGGTATATAAGAAGACAATGATACAAGATTATATTGTAGGGACTTTTGTGCGAGAGGAAAAAAATCGTTTCTTGTGTACAGTTACAGTGGAAGGCAAAGATGAAGAATGTTATATTCCTTCTTCTTGTAGACTTGAAAATTTTCTTGAACTTGCAGGAAAAGAAGTTCTCCTTAGAAAAAATCAGGGTAAGAATGCGAGGACGCGTTTTACGGTTTATGCACTTAAAATAAAAAATAATTATTTAATGTTGAGAACCGCAGAAGCAAATGAAATTATTTTATGTGCGATAAAGAATAGGCGATTTGCGTATTTGGGGAAAAGAACCTTGATTGAAAGAGAATGTAATATTGATGGATATAAGGCAGACCTATTTTTGCCTGAAACAAAAACAATTATTGAAATTAAAAGTATTATTACAACTTGTAAGATTGCGGTTTTTCCCACTGTTTACTCTGAAAGAGCCATAAAGCAGTTGAAAAAGGTAAAGATGTTGCAGCAAGATGGTTATAAGTTTGTATATATTTTTGTGTCCCTTAATCCATATGTTAAAGCGGTTTGCATTTCTGAAGATGTACGGCAATTTGAATATAAAAAATGGTTTATAGAAAGTGTGCATAATGGAATGATGTGTAGAGCATATACTTCTAAATTTGATGGGAACAGATCTATAATTAGGGGAGAAATTCCGATAATTTTAGAAAATAAAACGGAAGGATGAAAACCATGAATTTGGGTATAGGAACGAGGGGCAAAACAATAGACTATTACAACACCAACGCCGCTGATTTCGCCTCCTCCACCCGCTCGGTCGACTTTACGCAGACCCAGGACAAGTTCCTGCATCTACTTCCGCCCGCCGCGATCATCCTTGATTTTGGTTGCGGTTCGGGCAGGGACACGAAGTATTTTCTGGATGCGGGAATGTGTGTCGATGCGACGGATGGATCGGAAGAGTTGTGCAGGTTAGCAAGTGAATATACGGGAATTCCGGTGCGGCAGATGCTGTTTGAGGAATTGGATGCGAAGGCGCAGTACGATGGTATCTGGGCCTGTTCGTCGATTCTTCATCTTCCAAAGGAGTCGTTAAAGGATGTCTTAAGGAAGATGATTGCAGCGCTAAAGGAGCATGGGATTATTTACACTTCGTTCAAGTACGGAACATTTGAGGGGGAGCGGAACAGACGATTTTTTACGGATTTTACGGAAGAAACGTTCCGGGAATTTGTAGCGGATGTGGATGGAATTCGGATTGAGGAAATGTGGATTACCGGAGATGTCAGACCGGATCGAGGAGATGAAAGATGGCTGAATTTAATTCTGCGGAAAATTTGAATATGAATTTGGCGGAGAACCTTTCGACGGATGTGATGACGGGCGGATTGGATGAGAGAATGTTTTTGTATTTCCGTTTGTCCGGCAGCATGAAGAAAGCGGATGGAGTCGATATCATTGTGTCGTTTCTGATGGAGTCCGGTGTGAAGATGATCTTGAAGGATTTGGATCAGGCGTTGCAGAGGGGCGCGAAGATTCGGATTCTTACGGGAAATTATCTCGGCATTACGCAGCCGTCTGCTTTGTATCTGATCAAAAGGAAGCTCGGAGATCAGGTCGATTTACGTTTTTATAATGATCCGAAGCGGTCGTTTCACCCGAAGGCTTATATGTTTCATTATGCCACTTACAGCGAGATGTACATCGGTTCTTCCAATGTTTCCAGAAGCGCATTAACTTCGGGAATCGAGTGGAATTATCGTTTTAACAGTAAGACGGATCCTGAGAGTTATCAGAAGTTTTACGAGACGTTTGAGGATCTTTTTGAACATCATTCAACCGTGATTGATGAGGCGGAACTCAAACGATATTCCAAAAATTGGCATCGTCCGGCGGTGGCGAAAGACCTGGATAAGTACGATCAGGAAGATGCGCAGGATACAAATGTGCGCATGATCTACGAGCCGCGTGGAGCGCAGATCGAGGTGCTTTGTGCGCTGGATGCGACGCGTGCAGAAGGGGCAAAACGCGCTTTGGTACAGGCTGCAACCGGTGTGGGGAAGACCTGTATTGCGGCTTTTGACTCGAAACCGTATGCGAGAGTTTTGTTTGTCGCGCATCGCGAGGAAATCCTAAATCAGGCGGCGACGACATTTCATAATATCAGGAATTCCGATGACTATGGCTTTTTCCGAGGGGCGGATAAATGTACGGACAAGTCGGTAATTTTTGCGTCGGTCATGACGCTCGGAAAGTCGGAATGTTTGAATGAGAATTATTTTGCGCGGGATTATTTTGACTACATTGTGATCGATGAGTTTCATCATGCGGTCAACAATCCGTATCGTAAGATCGTGGATTATTTTCAGCCGAAGTTTCTGCTCGGTCTGACGGCGACGCCGGAACGAATGGATGGCAGGAATATCTACGAGATCTGCGATTATAATGTGCCTTATGAACTGCCGCTCGCGGACGCGATCAATAAGGGAATGCTGGTGCCCTTTCACTATTATGGCATCTACGATGATACGGACTATTCCAAGCTGCATGTGGTCAAGGGTCGATATGATGTGGCAGAATTGAATGCGGCTTATATGAAAAATGAAGGCAGACGTGATCTGATCTACAAATATTATTGTAAATATGGTTCCAAGCGTGCGCTCGGGTTCTGCTGTTCGCGTGAGCATGCGGAGGAGATGGCGAAGGATTTCTGTGCGCGTGGGATTCCGGCGGTTGCGGTATACAGTGATGCGCACGGCGCGTTTTCGGAAGCCAGAGATGTTGCAATTGATAAGTTGCGGATCGGAGAGATTCGTGTGATTTTTTCTGTGGATATGTTCAATGAGGGTGTCGATGTTCCATCGGTTGATATGGTGATGTTTCTTCGCCCTACGGAATCGCCGACGGTGTTTTTGCAGCAGCTTGGTCGAGGCTTGCGTAAAAGTAAGGGCAAGGATTACCTGAATGTATTGGATTTCATCGGCAATTATTTGAAAGCGGGAAGGGTGCGTTACCTTCTTACCGGAAAAAGCATGCCGGATGGGAAGAACTATGATCCGGCGGATCACTCCGATTATCCGGATGATTGTATGATCGATTTTGATATGCGTCTGATTGATCTGTTTAAGGAGATGGATAAGAAACATCTTCGTATCCGGGATCAGATCCGCAACGAATATTTCCGGGTGAAGGAATTGCTGGATAAGCGACCGTCACGGATGGATTTATTTACTTATATGGACGATGATGTGTATCAGATGGCGATGACACATTCTGCGGATAATCCGTTTAAGCGTTATCTTGATTTCTTAAAGGATCTGGATGAACTGACGGCTGATGAAGCTGATTTATGTGGCGGAATCGGGCGGGAGTTTATCAGTCTGATCGAGAATACGAATATGACGAAGGTATATAAGATGCCGGTACTGATGGCTTTCTATAATCATGGAAATGTGCGGATGGAAGTGACGGAGGCGGAGCTTCTGGCAAGCTGGAAGGAGTTCTTTAACACAAGCACGAATTGGAAGGATATGGATAAAGCGATTACATATCAGGATTATCTTGCGATTTCAGACAAGGAGCATGTGAAGAAAATTATGCAGATGCCGGTGCATTTTCTGTTGAAATCGGGAAATGGATTCTTTGTGGAGAAGGAGGGCGCGGCACTTGCCTTGTGTGAGGATTTACGGGATGTGATCGGGAAACCGGCTTTCGCGGAGCAGATGCAGGATGCGATTGAGTATCGGGCGATGGATTATTATCAGAGAAGATATCGGGAGAGAGAATAATCATGTTTTTTATGATGGGAATTACAGACGGACGAAAAGATTTCGATTTCGTGCAGACGGTGATCTGTGACGTATGCGGGAAGTACGGCAGATATCAGGTGTTTATGACTTATACAGTACTGTCGCTTTTTCTGATTCCGTGCTTTAAATGGAATAGGCATTATTATGTGCAGACAAGCTGTTGCTGTACGTTGTATGAACTGGATCCAGAGATTGGCAAGGCAATCGCGCGCGGTGAGCAGATTGAGATATTGCCACAACATCTGCGACTAGTGAACCAGGGAGGTTATAGCAGGGGCGTGAAGCGTTGCAGCAATTGCGGATATGAGACGGCGGAAGATTTTGAATTTTGCCCGAAGTGTGGGATGCGTTTTTGATGGATATCCGCTATACTGGGTGTAAGGTATAGCGGATGTTTTATATGGGATTGAGTAAGGAGGAGAGACTATGCTTTTTATTTGTTACCCGAAATGTTCTACCTGCCAGAAGGCTGGAAAGTGGCTGGATGAGCACGGAGTTGCGTATACGCAGCGCCATATTGTGGAAGAGAATCCGACATATGAGGAGTTGAAGAAGTGGCATGCGTTGAGCGGACTGCCGCTAAAGAAGTTCTTCAATACAAGTGGAATGTTGTACAAGGAAATGAAGTTGAAGGACAAGCTCCCGACGATGAGCGAGGATGAGCAGTTACAACTTCTGGCAACGAATGGAATGCTTGTGAAGCGGCCGCTTGCGGTGACGGATGATATGGTGCTTGTTGGGTTTAAGGAAGCGGAGTGGGCAAAGCTTACGGAGTGACCTGATTTTCAATGAGCCGGAAGTTGTAAAATTCTAATGACGGAAGAGGAATTATGATGAAGCCGAGAACATCAAAATCAATGGAACTATATAATACGCTCCTTAATCGTGGCTATCCGCAGGAATTCTGTGAGCAGATTTCGCTGAATCTGAACACGGATTGGACGGCGCAGCGGATGATGGGCTATCTATCTCATTACAAGAAGCTGCCGATGGCGGAGATTGTGGATGAGATGTTAGCGATTCTCAGCGACCGGAACCGGATTATGAAGAAGCATGAGCTGGAGGATACGAATGCGAAGTGGAACGAGTTTTTGAATCGCGGATTTGGAGAAAACTAATTCGCTTGACAGACCGTGGATGAATATCTACACTAACAATTAATAGTATAAGCTGAGGGGATAAAATCGAAGGATTGAAGGAGGCTATATTATGAACATCTACGACGAATTAGAAAATTTAAAAGCGGAGGCACGCTCTAACCCGGAACTTGCGCAGGCATTACTTGCAACGCGTGAGATGAAGAATTCGGTGTCGGCTTTTTGCAGGATTGCGCAGGAGCATGGATGTACGTTTTCGGCATTTGACCTGGTTACTGCGGGAGAGGATTCTTACGCAGCGATGCGGCGCTCGACGAATGGTGGAGGCGAGAATTCGCCGCTTCTGCAAGGAGAAGATGATCTGTACGAAATGTTTTTAGTCGAATTGATGTAAAACAAAGTATTTGTGCTGCATAATGGATATAATGTAGGTAACAGTTGGGGAAGTGACAAGTACATAAGGAGGGTTTTTACATGATTGAGAATTACAAGGCATTATTGAAACCGGAGGAAGAGGAGCTGCACGAGCGTTTGGAACAGGCGCACGCGCGGCTTTTTGCGCAACAGATGCAGATGAAGGAGAAGAATCTCCCGGTGCTGATCTTGTTTGAGGGCTGGGGAGCCGCAGGTAAAGGCACACTTTTAGGTCGTGTGATCAGGGAGCTTGATCCCCGCTTTTTTACGGCAGTATCGATGCATGCGCCGACCGCGGAGGAGAAGCGTAAGCCGTTTCTGACGCGTTTTATGGAGCAGATTCCGGAGGCAGGCCGGTTCCTGTTTATGGATTCCGGCTGGATGTCGGAGATCTGTCACGATGTGCTGATGAATCATATGGATGCGAAGCTGTATAAGGAGCGAATCGGAAGTGTGCGGCGTTTCGAGAGAGGCCTGACGGATAACGGTTATCTGGTGCTAAAATTCTTCTTCCATATCAGTAAGAAGGAGCAGCGGAAACGCCTGGACAACCTTCTGGATTCGAAGAATACGGCCTGGCAGGTGGATGATTTTGACCTCTGGGAGAACAAGCATTATGACAAGTGCAACGAGGTTTATGACACATTTCTCGAGGATACGACAACTTCAAGTTCGCCTTGGTATGTGATCGATGCGAAAGCGAAGAAATGGGCGGAGCTGCAGATTATGGAGACGATCGTGGCGGGCATTGATATGGCACTCAAGAATCATGCGCTCACGGTGCCGCTGATCCAGAATACATTTCCGCTCAAGAAAATGCCGAAGTTGTCGGAAGTGGATTTAAGTGTTTCGGTTGAGCCGGAGGAGTACAAGAAGGAGTTGAAAGCTTTGCAGGCGCGGCTCCACGATCTGCATAATCAGGCGTATCGGCGTCACATTCCGATTATTGTTGCCTACGAGGGCTGGGATGCAGCAGGTAAAGGCGGCAATATTAAGCGGCTGACGGCGGCACTTGATCCGCGCGGATACGAGGTAATCCCGATCGCGAGTCCGAAGCCTTATGAGAAAAGCCGTCATCATCTGTGGCGTTTCTGGGTGCGACTGCCGAAGACAGGGCATTTTGCCATCTTCGATCGCACGTGGTACGGCCGCGTGATGGTGGAGCGGCTGGAAGGTTTCTGCAGTGAGAACGACTGGCAGCGTGCGTACAATGAGATCAATGAGTTTGAGAAGGAATTGACGGATTGGGGCGCGATCGTGATCAAGTTCTGGGTGCATATCGATAAGGATACGCAGCTGGCGCGTTTTACGGAGCGGCAGAACACGCCGGAGAAGCAGTGGAAGATTACGGACGAGGATTGGCGCAACCGCGAGAAGTGGGATGCGTATGAGGTGGCTGTGGACGAGATGATCGCGAAGACGAGCACGACGTATGCGCCTTGGCACATTCTGGAGTCCAATGATAAGCATTATGCGAGATTGAAAGCTTTGCGCATCGTGGTTGAGAATCTGGAAGAAGCATTGGAGAAGAAGTAGCATGCACATTCTGTATGAAGTGTTTCTTGTGGAGTTGATGCAGGGAGTAGTTTATGAATAAAAGAAAAGGAATTATGATTGCACTCGCGCTCATCCTTGCGGCGGGAGCCGCGGTGGTGGGAAGCCGCATGATAAAAAATAACAAACATAGTGAAGTGAACACAGAGACGGAGAATGCATCGGAGAAGGTGGTGCAGGAGAGCGAGCTTGTTGCTGACAGAGATTCAGAAGAAGTGCCGCAGGAGACACAAGAGAAGGTGACAGATACAGTCGGTACAGAATCTGACAGAAAATCCGATACAGAAACTCCGGAAGCTTCTTATGCTGATGATTTCTATATTTCCGAGATTCCGGACGACATCTTTGCTAAGATGCAGGGGAAATCTTACAAGGAAGACTGCACGGTTCCGCGCGAGGATCTGCGCTACGTGCATGTGCGGCATATGGGATTTGACGGGGAAGCGAAGGACGGTGAGCTCGTTGTAAATAAGGCGATTGCCGATGATGTGCTTGCGATTTTTGAGGAATTGTATAAGGCGGATTATCCGATCGAGAAAGTCCGCCTTGTGGATGAATACGATGCGGATGACGAAGCTTCGATGAGTGACAACAATTCTTCGGCGTTCAATTTCCGGTTCATTTCACACACGACGCGCATCTCCAAGCATGGGCTTGGGATGGCGGTGGATATCAACACGCGTTACAATCCTTATGTGAAGACGGTGGACGGAAAGCTTTCCATCGAGCCGGCGAACGGCGCGGACTATGTGGATCGCAGGAAGGATTTCCCGCACAAGATCGATCATGAGGATCTATGTTACAAACTGTTCAAGGAGCATGGGTTCACCTGGGGTGGCGATTGGACACACTCTAAGGATTACCAGCATTTTGAGCGCGATTACTAATCGATGACATGGTGGTTCAGCCAGCGGCGCGAGTGGAAGCGCAGCGTGAAGATGACCGCGCGCACGCTCCAGTCGGCGAACATGCCGATCCATACGGCAATCGGTCCGAAGCCCCATACGCGGCATAAGTAAATACATAAGCTTACTCTACAAAGCCACATCGTGCAGCAGGAGGTGATCATGGAAAACTTGACATCGCCTGCTGCTCGCATTCCGTAAGTAGGAACAAAGGAAAGCACCCACGAGATCGGCTTTACGATCGTGATGAATACGACCATGGAGAAGCAGAGATCGGCGCTGGCTTTTTCCATTCCACCGAGCATGGTGATTGGCCTGGTCAAAGCGAACACGAGCAGGCAGCTTGCGATAATGACAATCTCTGCCAGCCAGGAGAGCTTCTTAATATAGTAGATGGCTTCGTCCTTGCGACCGGCACCGAGGCACTGGCCGACGACGGTCATGAGTCCGATGCCGATACCAATCGCTGCGATACCGTTTAAGTTCTCCAGAATGTTGGTCATTGCCTGTGCCGCAATTGCAACGGTTCCGAGGGTGGAGACGGTCGACTGGATTGCGAGCTTACCGAACTGGAACATGCTGTTCTCGATGCCGGACGGGATACCGATCAGCAGAATTTTCTTGATGGTTGACCAGTCCGGGCGGATCGCAAGGTAGTTGCGGACGCGGATTGGAGCGATACTTGCAGGGGTGTCCAATTGGACACCTTGAACCGATGGCGTTTTCCGGGAATGGAAAATATAGGCTTTCAATGGATGTACCTGATCCTCCATACGAAGGAATCCAATGACGGCAACTGCGCAGAAAATGCGTGAGATCAGTGTCGAGATTGCAGCACCTTCGACACCCATGTTGCAGCCGAAGATAAGGATTGCGTTACCACCGATGTTCATAAAATTCGAGACAACGGAGATAATCATCGGCGTGCGGCTGTTGTTCTGTGCACGCATGATCGAAGCACCGGCATCGTAGAGACCGATGAACGGGAACGAAAGCAGCGTGAACAGGAAGTAGACCTGTGAATTGCGCATAACATCTGCCTCTACAGCACCGAAGATGGCGCGCAGCAACGGATAACGGAACACCAGACATACGACAGACAATGCGGTCGACAAGAGTGCCATAACATAAAGTACCTGGCGCGCCGCGTTATTGGCGCCTTTTTCATTGTGACTGCCCAGATACTGGGAGCAGAGGATCGCGCCTCCGGCGGCAAGCGCGGACAGTGCCTGAATGACTAATATGTTGATCGAGTCGACGAGCGAGACCGCGGAGATTGCGGCGGAGCCGACGTTGCTGACCATCATGGTGTCGACGGTTCCCATCAGGGATGAGAGAAGCTGCTCGACGATGATCGGGATCAGCAGCTTGCGCAGATCGACGTTGCTGTATATGTGAGCGATGGACTCGGATTTTTTCGTTGATTTTGTGATTGATTTATTTCTCATGATTATACCTTCGGATTAAATATGTAAAATTCGCAACTCATAGGTTAGAACAAAGAATTCAATGTGTCAACCACGAGGTAAGAAATACGAACGGTTGATTCGCCAACTTGTCCATCGTTGCGATGTCGATCTGCAACGGACTTGCGCAGGGCGTACAGCCACTTATCAGCGAAAGCCACGGCCGCGGCGACCGGATGCAGGTGAAGAAATTTTTGTGTTGGGGCGCATGTAATTTTATGTGTAAGATGTAAATATAGTGAAAAATCTGCATTAGATAAGCAAAAAATCACTGTTTTTTCAAAAAACAGTGATTTTTTGCACTATAAAAGGTATAATATCACTATGAATGAAATGCACAGGATTATATGAATGATGAATTTGTAGATCCTTTGTTGGTAAATGTTGTGTCAAAAATAATAAATCAGTTGGTAGATTTGAAAGTAATTGTACCAGATACAACAATTGTGAAAAAGGGATATCGATATCAGAAAATATATGAAGTATTTGTTGGTACGAATAATTATTGAGAGTAGTTTGAAAATATAAAGAAAAAAGCCCTGTGGAAATTAAGATTCGATGCAACAAAAGAATACCTCTGTGACACTTACAAAATAGAAAGATGATCTGACCATGGAAAAGAGGAGGATAATACGATGAGAAAACATTTTATGAATACTCATATAGCAGATTTGTTGATCATAGGGGCGATGGTAATTACAGTAACCGGATGCGGTGGCATAGCAACGCTTCCGCTGGACAGTACGCAGCCGGTCGTAGATCAGACAGAGGCGACGATTGACGGAACAGAAGATGTGGATGAAGGACTCGATCAAACGGATTCACAAAAGCTGCAAGGCACGACCGTGACGCAGGAGGGCCCATACGGTTCCATTACATTGACGATTCCAAAAGGATGGGAGTATCGCCTGTGCCCGGTCGGGGATGATGCGCTGCTCAGCAGTTCTTATGGCATCCAGTTCTATCCGAAGGGACAGAAGGGTTACGTGGAAGTCGGCTATCAGGATACCTTTGGCGTATGCGGAACTGGACTGAAAGAAGAGAAGTGGAAGATTGCCGGAGTTGAAGCGAATGTCGGTTACTATGACGGAAGTGAGATATGGTCGTTTGTTGCGTTTCATGGCAACGATGAGAAAATCGTAGCATTAGCAAGTGAAGTGGATGCGTGGTGGAATGTACAAGTGGATGATGATCGTGCAGATTCAGCGGTTCGAGATGCTGCGACAGAAAATACTGATTTGACGGTGGATGATGCTACAGTGGAAGAACCTGCAATCGAAGGCGGCGAGTCATGCTCGCTTTCTATGACTTATGGCGGCTTAGTCATGCAGATCCTCGAAACTCTGCAGTATGATCCTGCCGAGCAGTCAGGCGCGATCGGGGTATATGATGATGACGCTTCCAGCGATAAAATTGGAGTAGAGGCGCTTGTTACAAAAGTTTCTGATACTGCCGCAACGGTGAAATTCACGCGATACGATCCGCAGCTTGAGGGCGAATATATGACAGGAGAGTATTTTTCCATTGAGAAGAAGACCGGTGACCAGTGGGAGAAACTGGATGCCAAAAACGATGTTGGATTTGAAGATATTGGAATTATTATTCCTTCGGACGAGCCGGTATCTCACGAATATGACTGGTCCAATTTATATGGAGAACTTACAGCGGGGGATTACCGGATAAACGTCAAAGTCTGGGCAGGAGGCAAGGAGTATACACTTTCTCCGCATTTTCTTATTCGATAGTGAAGAATGAGCCTTTTCATGATGAAAACTGGCAGCTTGTCCGCGTGAAAGACACAGATAAAGTGTTTTTGTGGCTTTATGAGAGGAACGGATATATGAAATTTTCCTTGCTATGCGTGGGACTTTATGATTATTTCGAAAAAAGTCCGCGGATGTTTCGCAATAATCAACAACAATCATAGGGGATTCAATAGAATATTTCCACATTCTTCCAAAAAACAGATTAATGATAAAGATTATCATTTGAATACTTGCTCATATGTTGCGGTTTGCTATAATGCAATTAGGATTAGTTAGGACTAACTCCTGATTGCATTTTTAGTTTATTGAAGGAGCAAGTAAAGAAGGGAGTATTTATGGAAAATAATACAAATCAATTTTTGGAAATTGTAGATTTAAAGAAAGGTTTCGGCAGCGGCGAAACCAGGCAGGAAGTGTTGCGCGGAATGAATTTTTCCGTGGCAAAAGGCGAATTCTGTGTGCTTTTGGGACCGTCCGGTTCGGGCAAATCAACACTGCTTAACATTATTGGAGGAATTGATCACGCGGACTCCGGTTATATCTCGATCGCGGGCGACAAGCTTGAGGATATGAGTGAGAAGAAGTTGACGCAGTACCGCAGAAAACATCTCGGTTATGTGTTCCAGATGTACAATCTGATTCCGAACCTGAATGTGAAGGAGAATATCGAGGTGGGCGCATACCTGTCGGATAATGCGTTGGATATCGATGAACTTCTGCATACGCTTGGCTTGTACGAGCATCGCCACAAGCTGCCGAACCAGTTGTCCGGTGGACAGCAGCAGCGTGTGTCGATCGGACGTGCGATCGTGAAGAATCCGGATATTCTGCTTTGCGATGAACCGACCGGAGCACTCGATTATAACACTTCGAAGGAAATCTTAAAGCTGATCGAGGATGTCAACAAGAAGTACGGCAACACGATCATTATGGTAACGCACAACGAAGCCATCCGGAATATGGCAGATCACATTATCAAGCTTCGTGATGGAGCGGTACGTCACAACGACATCAATGAGCACAAGATCTCGGCAGCGGATATAGAGTGGTAAGGGGGGCATTATGAAGAAGAGAATCGTTAACCCTCTGATCAAGCGTATTCCCAAAGAACTGATCGGGGATTGGAAAAAGTATCTGATTGTGTTTGCGTTTCTTGTGCTGACGATCGGATTCGTATCGGGAATGTATGTTGCGAATGAAAGTATGATGAAGGCTGCGGACGAAAGCGTCACGAAGTATGAGCGTGAGGACGGTCATTTCGAGTGGAGCGAGAAAGCAGACTCGGATCTGATCAAGGATGTGGAGAGTGGCGAGCAGGTGGATATGTCTGCAATTACTGGCAAGGAGGAAGAAGATGCGAGCGACGTTCCGGTTATAATTTACGAGAATTTCTTCCGAAATGAGAAGGAAGACAACAACAATGACGGCAAGAATGACGGAACCGTGCGCGTTTTTGCCAAAACCGATAATATAAACTTAGCGTGTGTGTTGGACGGACGGCTGCCGGAGAATGAGAATGAGATCGCGGTGGATCGTATGCATGCGGACAATGTCGACATGAAAGTTGGTGACACGATCCGCGTGGGCGGTGAGAAATTTGAAGTGGTTGGATTGATTGCGTACGTCAATTATTCGACGCTTCATGAGAAGACAACGGATCTGATATTTGATGCGATCAAGTTTGATGTGGCGATGGTCACAGATGAGGGCTTTGACCGGTTAGGGGAATCCATCCATTATGCATATGCCTGGAAATATAAGGATGCGCCTGCAGACGAGAAGGAAGAGAAGGCATTGTCCGATGACTTCCGCAAGGTGCTTGCTGCACAGACAATGCTGCATGGCAACGAACTCAAGGATTATGTCCCGAGTTACGGCAATCCGGCGATCAACTTCGCAACCGACGATATGGGATCGGATATGTCGATGGGCGGTGTGATTCTTGACATCCTGATCATCATTATCGCTTTTATCTTCGGTGTGACGATCAGCAATACGATTTCAAAAGAATCTTCGACGATCGGTACGCTCCGCGCATCGGGTTACACGCGTGGCGAGCTGGTGCGCCATTACCTGTCGATGCCGGTAATCGTGACATTTCTGGCGGCAATCGTCGGAAATATTCTGGGTTATACCGTGTTCAAAAACGTGGTGGTCGGCATGTATTACAACAGTTACAGCCTGCCGACTTATGAGACGGTCTGGAACCCGGATGCGTTCGTGAAGACGACGGTGGTTCCGATCATCCTGATGTTTGTGGTCAATCTGATCGTTATCGTGCGCATGCTGCGACATACTCCGCTGCAGTTTCTGCGTCATGACTTAAAGAAATCCAAGCGGAAAAAGGCGATCCGTCTTCCTCATTGGAAGTTTATGAGCCGCTTCCGCGTGCGTATCATGTTCCAGAATATATCGAATTATCTGATCCTGTTTGTCGGCATCTGCTTTATCATGGTGATGCTGGCGATGGCAGTCGGTATGCCGGATACACTTACTTATTATCAGAAGCATGCGTCGAACCTTATGTTTACGAAGTATCAGTATGTGCTGAAAACCTATCAGAACGCGGATGGTTCGATCGTAACGACGGATAATAAGGATGCAGAAAACTTTGCGATGAAGTCGCTCGTGAAGCGGTCAGACGCTTTGGACGAGGAGATTTCGACATACGGCGTTGTGGATGACAGTCAGTATATCAAGATTTCGGATCTGGAATCGCTTAAGAAGAATGAAGTATACATTTCCAATTCGTATGCAGATAAGTATGGAATTGAGGCTGGCGATACCATCAAATTGGAAGAAAAATATACGGACGACACTTACAACTTTAAGGTTTGCGGAATTTACGATCAGTGCCAGTCGATTGCGGTATTTATGTCGATCGATCAGTATCGCAAAGTGTTTGATCTGGATGATGACGCATTTTCCGGCTTTTTCTCCGATGCGAAGCTTACGGATATTGACAGCAATATGATCGCTTCGACGATTACCAAGCGCGACATCACGAAGATGTGTGACCAGCTGGATCTCTCGATGGGCTCGTATATGCAGTATTTCCAGGTGCTGTGCATCCTGCTGTCCATGGCGATGATCTATCTTCTGACGAAACTGATCATCGAGAAAAATGAGAATGCGATCTCCATGACCAAGATTCTTGGTTACGAGAACCACGAGATTGCAAGTCTCTATCTGCTTTCGACCACAATCGTTATGCTTATCATCGATGTACTCACGGTGGCGGTCGGGGTGTGGGTTATGAACTTCGCATGGAAGGAGATTCTTATGACATACAGCGGCTGGTTTAGCTTCCATATGGAGACGATCAGTTACGTGAAGATGTTCGCGTTCGTGCTGATCGAATACGTGATTGTTATGCTTCTTGACTTCCAGAGAATCAAGAAGATTCCGATGGATCAGGCACTCAAGAATGTAGAATAGATAATAGAATTGAATCGTTAAGAATAAATAAGGCGCATGGCCGGATTACTTTGTGTGGAGAAGGCTGTGCGCCTTATTTGTATGATATTGACTTTCTTAATTCAGGATGCTAGTCTAATTCATAGGGTAACGATTTTGCCTCGTGCGTTTTCGTGAATGTGTGGTGGGAGTCTGAATCGTTACGGAAGCAATAAATGAAAGAAGGTAGCATGATGAACTACGCAGAATGTATCGAGGCGGCGAGAGGCCGTATCGGAAATTACTGCAAAGCCTGTAATGAGTGCAACGGGCGCGCGTGCGGGAGCCAGATGCCGGGACCGGGATCGAAAGGTGTCGGGGATACCGCGAAACGCAATTATGATAAATGGAAGGAAATCCGTGTGCAGATGGACACGATCGCTGAGAACCGGCCGGTTGACACAAGTCTGCATCTGTTCGGTCAAAGCTTCAAGTATCCGTTTTTCGCGGGACCGGTTGGCGCGGTGCAGTTGCATTATGGCGATTGTTTAAACGACATTTCCTATAATGATATACTGGTTTCTTCGTGTGCGGAATTTGGTATCGCTGCATTCACCGGCGACGGCACAGATGGCAACGTAATGGTCGCGGCCACAGAGGCAATCAGGAAGGCTGGCGGACTCGGCATTCCGACTGTGAAGCCTTGGAACATCGAGACGATCCGTGAGAAGATGAAGATGGTGCATGAGTCTGGTGCTTTCGCGGTAGCGATGGATGTGGATGCAGCGGGACTTCCGTTCCTCAAGAATCTGGATCCGCCGGCGGGCAGCAAAACCGTGGAGGAACTACATGAGGTTGCGCAGGCCGCAGGTGTGCCTTTTATCGTAAAAGGCGTTATGACTGCAAAAGGCGCTTTGAAGGCAAAAGAAGCAGGCGCGTCTGCGATCGTTGTGTCAAATCACGGTGGACGTGTGCTGGATCAGTGTCCGGCAACTGCCGAAGTGCTGGAAGACATCGCGCATGCAGTGGATGGCTCCATGAAGATCTTCGTGGATGGTGGAATCCGTTCGGGAACCGATGTCTTTAAGGCATTGGCGCTTGGCGCGGATGCAGTGATTATTGCAAGACCATTCGTGACTGCGGTGTACGGTGGCGCGCGAGAAGGCGTCAAGAGTTACATTGACAAGATCGGCAGCGAGCTGGAAGATACGATGAAGATGTGTGGTGTTGCGTCGCTTGAGGAAATCACGCGAGACTGCGTGTGGACGCCGCATGATCATACGATATCGTTTTAAGGGGTAAATTCATGACAACAAGAGACGAAGCGCTCGCATATGGACTTTCGTTTCCGGACACGTATCAGGCAGCGCCTTTTCATGATGACAACTGGCAGCTTGTCCGGGTCAAAGGAAGCGACAAAGCGTTCCTGTGGACATACGAGCGGAACGGATCGATCAATCTGAATCTGAAAGTGGATGCCGACTGGAGGGAAATCTGGCGCGGCGCATACGCGGCAGTCATTCCGGCGTACCATCAGAATAAGGAGCATTGGAACACCGTGATCCTGGATGGAAGCATTCCGGACGAGGAGATCCGGCGCATGATCGCGCTCAGTTACGAGCTTGTGACGGACAGCCCGACAAAGCGCATCTACGAAGCGGTCAAGAAGATTCCAAAGGGCTGCGTTGCGACTTATGCACAGGTTGCAGAGATGGCGGGTGACCGCAAGATGGCACGCGCCGTGGGCAATGCGTTGCACAAGAATCCGGATCCGGAGCATATTCCATGTTTTCGCGTGGTGAATGCGAAGGGAGAATTGTCGGGAGCGTTCGCTTTCGGCGGAGCCGGAGAGCAGGCGCGAAGACTTGAAGCGGATGGAATCGAAGTGCAGGACGGCGAGGTGGACCTGGAGCGGTATGGATTTAAAAATATATTTTAGGAGGAAAATACAATGACAATCGAACAGTTACAAAAAGACATGATCGCAGCAATGAAGGCACATGACAAAGAGCGCAAAGACGCAATCTCTTCTCTCGTTTCGGCAGTAAAGAAGAATGCAATCGATGCCGGATGCCGCGAGAATATTCCGGAAGATATGGTAAATACAACGATCATGAAGGAACTCAAGACGGTTCAGGAGCAGATTGATTCCTGTCCGAAGGATCGTACGGAACTGATCGCTGAATATCAGAAGCGTCATGACATCATGCAGGAGTATGCACCGAAGCTTCTTTCTAAGGAGGAAGTTCTTGCAATCGTACAGGAGAAATTTGCGGACGTGATCGCAACCAAGAATAAGGGACAGATCATGAAGACCATTATGCCGGAACTTAAAGGCAAGGCAGACGGCAAGGTGATCAACGAAGTTGTCACAGAGTTGTGCAATGCGTAGACCATAAAACGCAGGGTGACAATCACTTGTTGCACAGAACGAGTGCGACGGATTTTTATAACAAATATTAAGGGGATACCATTTTATATGAAACGAGAATCATTTAAATCGCGTCTGGGATTTTTGCTTGTGAGCGCCGGGTGTGCGATCGGAATCGGAAACGTCTGGCGTTTCCCGTATGTTGCGGGGCAGAACGGAGGCGGCTGGTTTGTGCTGCTGTACCTGATCTTCCTTGTGATCATGGGACTTCCGGTACTTACGATGGAACTTGCGGTCGGACGCGCTAGCAGAAAAAGCGCTGTTCAGGCGTATCAGGCGCTTGAGAAGCCGGGCAGCAAGTGGCATCTGCACGGCTGGGTAGCAATCTTCGGATGCGTGGTGCTTATGATGTATTACACGACCGTATCCGGATGGATGGTCACTTATTTTTACAAATTTCTGACCGGAGAATTTAAGGCTGGAATGGATGCCGAGGCAACAGGAGCAGTATTCAGTAATCTTCTGGCGGATCCGAAGCAGATGACATTCTGGATGGTCGTGACGGTACTCGCAGGATTCCTTGTATGCAGCAGAGGTCTGCAGAACGGACTTGAGAAAGTCAGCAAAGTCATGATGTCTGCACTTCTTGTGCTGATCATTGTGCTTGCGGTACACAGTTTTACACTTTCCGGAGCGGCAGAGGGAATCAAATTCTACCTTGTACCAAACTGGACAACGGTTCAGAAGGTCGGTTTTGGAAACGTGATCTCGGCGGCGATGAATCAGGCCTTTTTCACCCTGAGTCTGGGCGTGGCTGCGATGGAGATCTTCGGAAGCTACATGAGCCGTGAACATTCTCTTGCAGGCGAAGGCACCAGAATCTGTGCGCTTGATACGTTTGTGGCAATCATGTCAGGTCTGATCATTTTCCCGGCATGCTTCAGCTACGGTGTTGAGGCAACGGCCGGTCCGTCACTCATCTTCGAGACACTGCCGAACGTGTTTGTTCATATGGCGGGCGGAAGACTTTGGGGAACTTTGTTCTTCCTGTTCATGACGTTTGCAAGCTTTTCAACCATTATCGCAGTGTTTGAGAATATTATGTCATTCTGTATCGATATGTTTGGCTGGAATCGTAACAAGGCTGCTTTGATCAACTGTGTTATCATCTTGATTGCGAGTCTGCCTTGCGTCTTCGGTTATAACATCTGGAGTGATCTGCATCTGATTGGTGCGCGAGATGTGTTAGACAGCGAGGACTTCATCGTCAGCAATCTGTTGCTGCCGCTCGGATCGCTCGTTTATCTCCTGTTCTGCGTGACGAAGTGGGGATGGGGATTTGACAATTATCTCGAGGAAGCGAATACCGGTAAAGGCATTAAGATTGCGCGGTGGCTGCACCCGTATTTTAAATTTATACTGCCAATATTGATTTTAATTATTCTTGTGCAGGGACTTATCTAAATTGGAACATCCGGCCATAAAAGTTCGCTTCATGAAGGCCGGACGCTACATGATTGCTTTTAAAGCAATCACATATAGCAGCATTGATTCATGGAAACATGCGTCAATGCTGCTTTTTCTTATAAATAGGAGGACTTGAACTTGACAGAATTTAATAGTATAATCACAGAGGTTACAAATAATTAAAAGAGAATGGGATAGATTTAAGGAGGAACGACCATGGTTACCTGGAACAATTTGGATACACTTGCATCCTATCAGGAGCTGAAGGATACCGCAAAGGTCAATCTTGCAGAGGTTATGACCGGTGAGAACGGAGCGGAGCGTGTAAAGAATTACAGCATCCCGATGGCAGCAGGCTTTACTTATAACTATGCTGCAAAAGCAGTAGATGATAACGTACTTGCAGCACTTGTTAAGTTAGCTGACGAGGCTCAGCTTGCGGATAAGTTTAAAGAACTCTACAACGGAGCAGTGATCAACACAGGAGAGAACAGACTGGTTCTTCATCATATGACACGTGGACAGCTCGGTGATGCTGTTACCGCAGACGGTGTTGATAAGCGTGCATTCTATGTAGAGCAGCAGAACCGCATCGCAGATTTCGCGAACAAGGTTCACGCTGGTGAGATTACGAATGCGGCAGGTGAGAAATTTACAACTGTTGTTCAGATTGGTATCGGTGGTAGTGACCTTGGTCCTCGTGCGATGTATCTTGCATTAGAGAACTGGGCTAAGAAGAACAATACATTCAAGATGGAAGCCAAATTCATCAGTAACGTAGATCCTGATGATGCAGCAGCAGTATTAAATTCCATCGATGTTGCACATTCGATCTTCGTACTTGTATCTAAGTCAGGTACAACACTTGAGACATTAACAAACGAGTCTTTCGTTAAGGACGCATTAAAGAATGCAGGACTGAACCCTTCGAACCATATGATCGCTGTAACAAGTGAGACATCTCCACTCGCTAAGAGTGATGATTATCTGGCAGCTTTCTTTATGGATGATTACATTGGCGGACGTTATTCTTCTACATCTGCTGTCGGCGGAGCCGTATTATCACTGGCTTTCGGACCGGAAGTATTTGCAGATTTCTTAGACGGAGCAGCAGAGGAAGATAAGCTTGCAGCAAATGATGATGTTATGAAGAACGCAGCAATGCTTGACGCTTTGATCGGTGTCTATGAGCGTAACGTGCTCGGATACCCAAGCACCGCTGTACTGCCTTATTCACAGGCACTCAGCCGCTTCCCGGCACATTTACAGCAGCTTGATATGGAGTCCAATGGTAAGTCCGTCAACCGTTTTGGTGATCCAATCAATTATGTGACAGGTCCGGTTATCTTCGGTGAGCCTGGAACAAACGGACAGCATTCCTTCTATCAGTTACTGCATCAGGGAACAGATATCGTTCCACTGCAGTTCGTTGGATACAAGAACAGCCAGATCGGTACAGACGTTGATATTCAAGGAAGCACAAGCCAGCAGAAGCTTTGCGCGAACGTCGCAGCACAGATCGTTGCTTTCGCATGTGGTAAGGCAGACGAGAACCGCAACAAGAACTTCGAGGGTGGTCGTCCATCTTCCATCATCATCGGAGATCAGGTAAATCCGAAGTCTATGGGTGCTTTACTTGCACACTTCGAGAACAAGGTAATGTTCCAGGGATTTTTATGGAACATCAACAGTTTCGATCAGGAAGGCGTTCAGCTTGGTAAAGTCCTTGCAAAACGCGTGCTTGCTCACGAGACAGACGGCGCATTAAAGGTATTCAGTGATCTGTTGAACATCTAATCATAGAGAGCAGAAGTGGGGCGTGATTCTTGGAATCGCGCCCTGTTTTTGTACGTATACTGAAATAGCAGGAGGATTAACATATGCCATGTACAACAATTCTGGTAGGAAAGAACGCTTCCTACGATGGCTCGACGATGATCGCGCGTAACGACGATTCAGGAGCCGGACACTTTACACCAAAGAAATTTGCAGTCGTTCATCCGGATGAGCAGCCACGTGAATACGAATCCGTGATCTCACATGTGAAAATCACGTTACCGGATAATCCGCTGCAGTATACTGCGATGCCGAATGCAGTCAAAGGGGAAGGAATCTGGGCGGCAAGTGGCGTAAATGCAGCGCATGTAGGAATGACTGCGACTGAGACGATCACGTCCAATCCGCGAGTGCTCGGAGCGGATCCGCTTGTGACTTATCAGCCGGCAGAAGATGGCAGGGAGGAAGTAGCAGGAGGAATCGGAGAGGAGGACATCGTATACATTGTTCTCCCATACATTCACAGTGCCAGAGAGGGCGTGCGACGCCTTGGAACATTATTACAGCAGTATGGAACATACGAGATGAATGGCATTGCCTTTCAGGATAAGGATGAAATCTGGTGGCTTGAGACGATTGGCGGTCATCACTGGATCGCGCGCCGTGTGCCGGATGATGTGTATGTTGTGATGCCAAACCAGTTCGGTATGGATGCATTTGATATCGAAGATGCGTTGGGTGAACAGAAGGAATTCATGTGCTCACCGGATCTGGCAGATTTCATTGCGCAGAACCATCTGAACCTGTCGATGGACGGATCTGTCAATCCGCGTGAAATTTTCGGAAGCCACGATGATTCTGACCATGTCTACAACACGCCGCGTGCGTGGTACATGGAGCGCTGCCTTAATCCGCATACATATGTATGGGACGGCACAAATGCAGACTTTACGCCTTTTTCCGATGATATTCCATGGTGCATGAAGCCGGAGAAGAAGATTACGGTGGAAGATGTCAAGTATGTGCTCTCTGCACATTTTCAGGGAACACCGTACGATCCGTATCTTCCGTACGGCGATAAATCGATGGCGGGCGCGTATCGTTCCATCGGTATCAACCGCAACGATTTCCTGTCTATCATCCAGATGAGACCGGATCACGCTGAGGATTGCCACACAATCGAGTGGGTGGCATATGGTTCCAATGCGTTCAACGTGGTTGCGCCTTTCTACACAGATGTGGACCAGGTGCCGGAATATCTCGGCAACACGACGGGCGAAGTGTCGACTGACAACTTCTACTGGACCAGCCGTATGATCGCAGCGATGGCGGATGCCTCGTACCGCAAGTCCCTGTTCCATATTGAGCGTTACCAGGAGAAAGTGATGTCCAAGGGACACGAGCTGATCAATAAGTTTGACGCATTGCTTGCAGCAGAAAATGATGAGACGAAGCGCCATGCGCTCCGCGAGCAGGCAAACGAAGAGATTGCACAGATGTTGAAAGCAGAAGCAGCTGCAACTCTTGATAAAGTGTTGTTTGAACTGAGCAATCAGATGAAGAATGCGTATTCGCGTTCGGATGCGTAAAATAGTGTGAAAATAAGGGCTGCATGCCCTTATTTTTATGGAGAAATATGATTTATAACGATGAAAAATGATCAATTTTCATATGGCAAAAGAAAATGTTGACACAATACGACGAATCGTTACAATGAATATAAAGAGGAATATAAACAAAAAAGCCTGCATAAAGCAAGCTAATTAGTTCCACACACTGTGGGTCACATAAGTGACGATTTGAATAAATTCTTATTTGAACTTATGATGTAAATTTAGTATGGTACTAAACTGATTTTAGTATAGATAAATTAGTTACAAATGTCAATATAGCGGAGGAGGTTTTTATGGGACAGGATTATTTCTTGGGTCTGGATATGGGAACAGGATCTTTGGGTTGGGCGGTTACAGATGATTTGTATCAGGTGTTAAGACGCCATGGTAAGTCGCTTTGGGGAGTCCGTCTGTTTGAAAGTGCCAATACGGCGGAAGAGAGAAGGCTGCATCGGACGGCTCGCCGTAATCTGGATAGACGTGGCTGGAGAATACAGGTTTTACAGGAATTGTTTGCGGAGGAAATCAGCAAGGTAGATCCAGGCTTCTTTCTTCGTATGAAAGAAAGCAAATATTATCCGGAAGACAAGCGTGATGCAGACGGAAAATGTCCGGAACTTCCGTATGCACTATTTGTTGATAAAACATACACGGATAAAGAATATCACAAAGAATTTCCGACGATTTACCATTTGAGAAAAATGTTGATGGAAACCGAGACGATGCCAGATATTCGTTTGGTATATTTGGCACTGCACCATATGATGAAACACAGAGGTCATTTTTTACTTTCTGGTGATATTGGACAAGTTACGGATTTCACAAATACATTTCATCAGATGATTGAGAATATTCATGATGAAGAATTAGATTTTAATCTTGTGCTTGGTGATGAGGAACTCGCATTTGTAAAGCAGACGCTAAAAGATAGAAATCTTACACGTTCTGCGAAGAAGACACAGTTAATTAAGAGGTTGAAAGCATCAACGGTTTGTGAGAAGGCTATCTTAAATCTTGTTTCAGGTGGAACAGTTAAATTAAGTGATATCTTTGGTCGAGAAGATCTTGACTCTATAGAAAAACCGAAGATTTGTTTTGCTGATGCTGGCTATGATGATTACATTGCAGGTGTAGAGGGGGATGTCGGTGAACAGTTTTATATTATTGCATCGGCGAAATCTGTCTATGATTGGTCTGTGTTAACGGATATCTTAGGGGATAGTGTGTCTATTTCTGAGGCAAAGGTTAAGACGTATGAAAAACACAAGAAAGACTTGGCTTTTCTCAAAAAAGTGATCAGAGACAATCTGACACAAGAAGATTATAAAGAGACTTTTCTTATAACAGACAGCAGCATAAAAAATTATAGTGCATACATCGGCATGGTTAAGAAGAATGGAAAGAAGATTGATTTAGAGAGTAAAAGGTGCAGCAGGGAAGAGTTTATGGATTTCCTAAAGAAGCGCATTGTTGCTCAATTGCCGGATGGAGAAGAAAAGGATTATTTGATGGAAGAAATCGAGAAAGACAGTTTTCTTCCAAAACCGGTAAATAAAGATAATAGTGTAATTCCATACCAGATCCAATTATATGAACTGAAGAAAATTCTCGAGAATCTTGGTGCTAAAAGTGAATTTATCAAAGAAAATACGGATAAAATAATTCAATTGTTTACATTCAGAATTCCGTATTATGTTGGACCTCTTCATGCTGCGGAGAATGATGAACAAAATAAATTTTCATGGGCGGTTCGAAAAAGCAACGAGAAAATCTATCCATGGAATTTTGAGGAAGTGATTGATACGGAAGAGAGTGCGCAGAGATTTATTCGTCGTATGACGAACAAGTGTACCTATCTTTATGGAGAGGATGTGCTTCCGAAAGACTCTTTATTATATAGTAAGTTCATGGTTTTGAATGAACTGAATAATCTGCGTCTTGATGGGGAGAAAGTTTCTGTTGAGTTAAAACAAAAACTATACGATGAATTGTTCTGCAAAACAAGAAAAGTGACACAGAAAAAACTTCGCTCTTTTTTAGTCAGAGAAGGTATTGCAGAGAAAAATGTTGAAATTAGTGGGATTGATGGTGATTTTAAGGCATCATTGAAAGCATATCATGATTTTAAAGAAAAACTGACAGGAGTGGCATTGTCGCAAGCTGACAAGGAAGAAATAATTTTAAATATTGTTTTGTTTGGGGATGACAAAAAACTGTTAAAGCAGAGGATTAGCAAAAAATATCCGAATTTGACGGATAATCAGATGAAAGCACTTATGACATTGTCTTATCAGGGTTGGGGAAGACTTTCGAAGAAATTCCTGGAGGAAGTTACTGCGCCTGCTCCGGAAACTGGTGAAGTATGGAGTATTATGAATGCTCTGTGGGAAACAAATGATAATTTGATGCAATTGCTGAGTCAGGAATATAAATTTACAGAATCTGTTGAAATGATTAATTCTGGTCAAGGAGAAAAAACACTTTCTTATGAGACAATTCAAAACTCATATGCATCACCATCAGTTAAACGACAGATTTGGCAGACTCTTCAGGTGGTTAAGGAAATTCAGAGCATTATGGGACATTCACCAAAGAGAGTCTTTGTGGAGATGGCGCGTGAAAAGCAGGAGAGTAAACGAACGGAGTCAAGAAAAAAACGTTTGATAGATTTGTATAAGGTTTGCCAAAAGGAAGAACCTGAATTACAACGGGAATTGGACGAGTTGACTAGAACTTTGAATCGGCATGAGGAAAACCAGTTGAGGAGTGATAAGTTATACTTATATTATACACAGATGGGACGATGTATGTATTCTGGAGATGTAATTCCACTGGGAGATTTGTGGGATAATACAAAATACGATATTGACCATATTTATCCGCAATCCAAAACAATGGATGATAGTTTGGATAATCGTGTTCTTGTGAAGAAAGAGTATAATGCCAAAAAATCGGATACCTATCCGCTTAGCGCCGAAATTCAGAAAAAATGGGGCGGGTTCTGGAAAATGCTTTGGAACAAGGGATTTATCTCCAAAAAGAAATACGATCGATTGATGCGCAGGGAAGAACTGACTGCAACGGAATTGGCTGGGTTTATTGAGAGACAGATTGTAGAAACCAGACAGAGTACTAAGCTTGTAGCGGAAATCTTAAAGGAAGCCTTGCCGGATACAGAAATTGTATATGTAAAAGCCGGAACTGTTTCGCGTTTTCGTCAGACATATGATTTCATGAAAGTCAGAGAGATGAACGATCTGCATCATGCCAAAGATGCATACCTGAATATTGTGGTTGGAAATACTTACTTTGTAAAATTTACAAAGAATGCGGCGTGGTTTATTCGCGAGAATCCGGGGCGAACTTACAATTTGGATAAGATGTTTGAGCGCGATACGATTCGAGATGGTGAAACTGCATGGAAAGCTGGAAACCAGGGAAGCATTGTTTTGGTACGAAAGATGATGGACAAGAATAATATTCTTGTAACACGCCGATCGTATGAAGTAAAAGGTGGTCTGTTTGATCAGATGATCATGAAAAAGGGCAAGGGACAGATTCCAATTAAAGGAAGCGACGATAGACTGCAAGATATCGGTAAGTATGGTGGATATAATAAAGCGGCAGGGGCATATTTTATGCTTGTAGAGTCGCAGGGAAAGAAAGGGGAACTACAGAGAACCATCGAATATGTGCCGATATATTTGAAAACCGTAATTGAATCGAGTGAAGAAAGTGCATTGGAATATTTACAGAAGGATCGCGGTCTGGTATGTCCAAGAATTCTACTGAAGAAAATCAAGACAGATACATTGTTTAAGGTGGATGGCTTTTATATGTGGTTATCCGGAAGGACTGGAAAACAGTTGATTTTTAAAGGCGCAAATCAGTTACTACTGAATAAAGATGATCAAGCAGTGTTAAAGAAAGTACTAAAATATGTGCAACGCTTAAAGGAAAATAAAACTTTAAAAATTACAGACAAAGATGAGATTGTAGAACAGGATTTATTACAGTTATATGATACGTTTGTGAATAAGTTAGTTAATTCTGTGTATGCTAAACGATTAAAGCTACAAGGTGAGACATTAACGCAAAAAAGGTCGATTTTTATAGATGTTTCGTTGGAAAATAAGTGTATAGTATTATCCGAAATACTTCATTTGTTTCAATGCCAAAGTACAGCAGCTAATTTGAAACAGCTTGGAGGACCTGCAAGTGCTGGTTTATTATATCTTAATTCAAATATCAGTGGTAATAAAAGGCTTTCGATTGTTAATCAATCAATTACAGGTGTGTATGAACAGGAAATTGACCTGTTGACAGTATGAGTTGGCGAACGATTGTTATAACGAAGCGAGCTAAGTTGGATCTGCAATTGGGATATATGGTGGTGCGCAGCGACGATATAACAAAGATTGCGTTAAATGAAATCGCGATACTGTTGATCGAATCGACTTCGGTATCACTTACGACTAGTCTTCTGGCAGAATTAACGAAGCGCAAGGTGAAAGTGATTTTCTGTGATGAAAAAAGGAATCCGTCTTCTGAGTTGGTTGGTTATTATGGCAGTCATGATACCAGTAATAAGGTTCGGAAACAGATTGCGTGGAGACAACAGACGAAGGAAGCTGTCTGGACAGAAATTGTAACGGAGAAGATTCGTAAGCAAAAAGAGTTGTTGGAGAGTTTGGGAAAGGATGAGGCTAAGTTACTGTCACAGTACCTTGAACAGATTACTTGGAATGATGAGACGAACAGAGAGGGACATTCGGCAAAAGTATATTTTAATGCGCTATTTGGACTTGATTTTACAAGAACACAGGATAATCTGATTAATGCTGCATTGAATTATGGATATTCGATTATATTATCAGCATTTACCAGAGAGGTTACAGCGAATGGATATATAACACAATTAGGACTGTTTCATGATAATATGTTTAATCAATTTAATTTGGCATCAGATTTAATGGAACCATTTCGTCCATTAGTGGATCGACAGGTGATTCATATGAAATTTGATTCCTTTGAGCATACGCAGAAGATGCAGTTAGTTAACATATTAAATCAGGAAGTATTGATTGATGGTAAAGTCCAGTATGTAAATAATGCCATTAAAATATATTGTAAAAGCGTGTTTGATGCGTTAAATGACGATGACAGTGCGTTAGTCCGGTTTTATAAGAGTGAGCTATAGATTTATGAGGGTATTAGTTTTCTTCGATTTGCCGATTATCACAACAGAAAACCGGCGTGAGTACAGAATGTTTCGTAACTATTTGTTGAAGAACGGATTCCTGATGTTGCAGGAATCCGTATATTGCAAACTTGCATTAAATGGAACGGCAGTGAAGACAATTGTCGATGGCGTACATAAAAACAAGCCGGACGAAGGTTTAATCCAGTTGCTGACTGTAACGGAGAAGCAGTATGCCAAGATGGATATTGTTGTTGGCAACATGAAAAGTGAAGTGTTAGATAGTGATGAGAGGCTGGTGATTCTGTGAAATTAGTTCATCCGGAAATTCCTTATGCGCTAATAGAAAGTGATAATAAGTGTTCGGAATGGATTATCGAAAATCCGGAAACATTTTCTTCTTATCTACAGGAGATGATGCAGCAGTGCAGTGGGGAAGATGGAAGGTTTGTTTTATCCCAAGGGGCGAAAGAATTGGATATTGCGAAAAATGTAGAGGTTATATTTGACATTTTTTCTGTTGATTGTAATGATAGGCGCATTTTGACCAAATTATATGCACAGTTAGAACAGTTGGCATATGGAGAAATGTTCTATGTGCGTACGCAGGAATTGGCACAACGTTTGCAGACATATGTAATGGATTTGGAGCAGGAAACGGATCATATTTTAGATATGGAGCAGATGCTTGATATTCCGGCAGTATTGAAAGCATTGGGAGTAAAATTTGAATCGTTAGAAGAAGATTTTTTTGAACGAATGATTCGGTATATGAAATTAGTGAGTAGCATTTTAAATAAGAAATTGTTTATTCTCATTAATGCACGAAGCTTTATATCGGATGCAAATATGCAAATGCTCATTGATGAACTAAAATATCAGAACTTTAAGATTCTGTTTGTCGAAAGTTTTGCGAGAGATTGCATACCGAGTGTACAAAGGTGTATTATAGATAAAGATAATTGTGTAATTTAACAACTTGAGTACCAGTTTTATGCAGGTGATGGCATTTCATTTTTGAATTTGAGGTTTGAGAATGATGTAAAAACGTATGGTACTCAAGCTTAAATGATTCACCTAGCATCGAAACATTGTTTGAGAATGATGTAAAAACGTATGGTACTCAAGCGATGAACCTGACCTTTGCAGTAGAGAACCCGTTTGAGAATGATGTAAAAACGTATGGTACTCAAGCGACAAAAAGTTCCTTAAGTGTATGGATAAAGGTTTGAGAATGATGTAAAAACGTATGGTACTCAAGCCGATGGAACATTGCTTGCAAATAAAATGTAGTTTGAGAATGATGTAAAAACGTATGGTACTCAAGCAATTAACAAAAAATTCAATACGTTAGTCATGTTTGAGAATGATGTAAAAACGTATGGTACTCAAGCTACTCATTCATCAACATTACTTGATAATCGTTTGAGAATGATGTAAAAACGTATGGTACTCAAGCAATTAACAAAAAATTCAAT
>OGML01000499.1_pt1 | contig 41455 bp, 37 predicted proteins | sample 1572951 | NCBI WGS metagenome assembly OGML01 (sample SAMEA2581883, study PRJEB24529) | metagenome | biome: Human gut stool | place: China | collected 2011 | reverse complement strand
AGGGGAAGTAAAGTGTATTGATGAGGAGATTCCGTTTGAGATTCCGCAAGGGTGGGAATGGTGTAGATTAGGTGATATTGGAATAACCGAAACTGGTACAACTCCATCGAAAACACATCCAGAGTATTTTGGCAATTATATACCTTTTCTTGGTCCAGCTAATATATTAGAAGATAAAATTATAAGTGAGACACAAGGGCTTTCGGAAGAAGGTGTGAAACACGGTAGGGTTGTATCTTCGAATTCAGTTATACAAGTTTGTATCGGAGGCTCTATTGGAAAATGCGCCATAGTAAGGAAAAACGTTACCTTTAATCAGCAGATAAATTCCATCACTCCCATTAAGTGTTGTTTGGAATATGTACATTTTGTACTACAGTCAGAAACATTTAGGCTTGCAATTATGTCAAAAGCAACGGGTACGGCAACGCCAATAATCAATAGAGGTAATTGGGAACAACTGTTATTTCCCCTACCTCCATTTGATGAACAAAATAAAATCGTTGCTAAATTAGGAGAACTCTTGCCACTTGTAAAAAAATACAGCGAAGTACAGGACTGCTTGGTAGAGTTGAATATTTCAATCAATGATAAGCTAAAGAAGTCCATTCTTCAAGAAGCTATTCAAGGCAAACTTGTACCACAAATAGAAGAGGAAGGCACAGCGCAAGAATTGCTTGAACAGATACAACAGGAAAAGCAGAAACTTGTCAAAGATGGTAAATTGAAAAAATCTGCTTTGACAGATTCTGTTATCTATAAAGGTGACGATAACAAGTATTATGAGAGGATAAATGGGCAAATCGTTGAAATTGAGCTTCTTTTTGAATATCCCAATAACTGGGCTGTGTTACGTTTAAAAGATGTATGCCAATTGACGGACGGAGAAAAGGGAATAGGAAAGGGCATCTGTTTGGATGCAAAATACTTGCGTGGTAAATCATCTGCTACCGTTATTGATAAAGGTAAATTTGTTCATGCAGGAAATAGCGTCATTCTTGTAGATGGTGAAAATTCCGGTGAAGTTTTCTCCGTTCCACAAGATGGATATATGGGAAGTACGTTCAAGCAACTATGGCTTTCTTCGGCTATGTGGAAATCATATATCTTGGCTTTTATCCTGTTCTATAAAGAGGAGTTGCGAAATTCAAAAAGAGGTGCGGCAATTCCGCACCTCAATAAGGAGCTATTCTACAACCTTCCGATTGGTATTCCGCCATTTGCAGAGCAGCGACGTATAGCAGAAAGAATAACCGAATTATCGCAGTTGCTCAAATAGTCTTTCTATTTGGGCAACAATGCGATATTGTTCTTTTAGTGGAGGCAAAGGCATCAAGTGCTCAATCAATTTTACACGAGAAATATTAGGTTGGGCACCACCTTCTCCTTTTTTTATGAAAGAATCTCTACTTGCCATAAGGAAATAAAATAGATACCAATTATAAATTAGGTAACTATATACGACAATACCCTAAATCCCGTGGTAACAAAAATGTCTCATTTTCAGTTGGATATTAACAATATTTAGAACATTGGTATGTTTTGCTGTAGTTAAGTAACTTCAGGGCGTGGCAAAGTCGTATCATCAAAGTTCCTTATTATATTACAATTGTAGCCTCTGATTTTTAATCAGACTTTACCCTTTCCTATATAATATTCATCTATCACATCCAGCGTGTTATCAATATACTTTCTTGGAGCGTCAGACACAGTTTGGCGAATGTCTTTCAATGCCATCTTTATTCCACCTATCTTTTCTTGCGTACTATGGACATTGTCATCAATATACCATGATAGCTCATAGTGCGATATTTTACCGCTTTTCAAGGGAGCTTTTATATCTTTGAATATTCCGTCATTTCCAAGTTTTAATATAGAACTTTCTGCTGTATGATGTGCCAATATACCGTAATAGTGTATATTTTCTTCCAGTAGGTACGCATCAATCAATGCTTGACCGAAAAACAACTGTTTCGGTATGTCGCAAGTTATTTGTCCTTGTGCAATCGCACCCTTTATAGGTATTTGCTGTTTGATGGCAGTTTGCATGATACCACGCGCCACTTCAGCTAATGCTTTCAAACTTTTTTGAGTAGCATCTTTGCTAAAAAGCACAATACTATCAGAAAATTGGGCTAATTGTATTTCTGAGTTTTGGTATTTCCCTATATGGGTTGTTATGTCCTTATTAAAATCAGTCAACTGTTCTCTTAACCTGCTATGATTTGTACGTGCTACACGTTCTTTAAATCCCATAATATCTAAAAAAGCAACAAAACGATTAGATGTATTTCTATCATCTACCTGCAATTGCAAGTTGCTTTCATCCTCTACTGATACGATATTTTGTTCTGTCATGATTTTTACAACCAAGATTATTATTCAACAGTTGTAGGACTGACGGCATAGCAGTAAACAATGTTACTTGCTTCATTACCCCCTCCATCATTTCCTCGCATTCCCATATCCAAAAAATGTTTTTCCACCTCACGGGCTATATCAGAATCTTTAGCAGTACGGTAAATCCACCATGTTTTTTCTTTGGCTACATTATGTTCCTTAAACAGACGGCGTTCAATATCATTAGTTATACCGATATAAAAATCAGAATAGTATCTTTTACCACTTTTAGAAAGGTGGTCATTAATTTCGTCTACTATGGTTTGATAATCTTTTGCCATTTTATGCATATAAGTGTGACTTTACAAAAATAATAATTTCATCTACTCAAACAAAATATTTTAGCATCTTTCTTCCTCTACACTTTTCGTTTCTTCTAATAATAAATATCTGCGAATAATATAACTCAGAAGAGTTTGTTTGCGTGATTCTTTTCAGAGCTTTTTCGTAGTTCTTATCCGTTATAGAAATGGACAAAGTTTAGTGGAGAAACAGAGAAAACGCACGAAATTATTTGCCATAATCACATCATTTGTTTGTAACACCCTACTCTCCCTTAATGTTTATTGCTTCAATAATAGAACCATTATCAGCAACGCTACTTATTCTAAAAACTTGTCCTCTATGTTCACCGCTTACGGACTTAATATGTGAATTCATCTTGATTTTATACTGCTCCATGACAATTATTTACGTTTTAGGAATTTGAATATATTATTCAAACTGATTCCTATGCCGCCAATGTTAGGTTCAAGAATTATGGTGTCATTTAGTATTTTACCAATACCACCTTTTAATTCCTTTTTCACCCTAAAGTCTTGAATGGCTTTCTTTTCTCTAATATCACGAAATATTTTTTCAAGAAGCGTTATCACATCTTGAGGATGTTGGCAAATTTTCTTTATTTCCAAAAAGATAAATTTGTCTTTAGGTATTTCTGCTTTTGTTTTATCATTTAAAAAGTATTTGGGATGAAGAGTTGTTATCATTAAAGCGGGCAATAATTCCAAAGGGTCTATGCCATTTACTGATTTCCAAGACATTAATTCTGTATAAATTAAACTTCCCGATATTCCTTGTATCACTACAGAGTCATTTTTTGCAGCAAATTCTGCTATTTTATCAAAATTCTCTCTCAAAGTGTTTCCTATCGGTTCATTCCAGTTATGATAGTCCAAAATGTATAGATAATAGCTTTTTGATACATTATCTGGAATTTCTGCTAATGTGTGAATCTTTAATCCCATATCTCCAACATGTATTTATAATAGAGTGTAAAGATACAGATTGTCTCGTAATTTTCATTCTTATTTCCAAAGTTTTATAAAGTAATCTTATGAGCCGTACCACGAATGCCACACTGTATAATGATAGCATGGCGATAGTTGCTATTGACAACTAAATTTCTACCAAAGTTATATATAGCAAAGAATAAACTTTGCTATTATGAAAACTATTGGTGAATTCAAATCATTATTCGATTTATTGCAAGCCTTCCCAACGGAAGAAAGTTGCATTGAGTATTTGGAAAAGAAACTTTGGAAGGATGGTATTCCAGTCTCTCCCTATGACCCTACATCGAAAGTTTACAAGCGTGGCGATGGCATGTACCGTTGCAAGAATACAGGCAAGAATTTCAATATACGGATAGGAACCATGTTTGAAGGTAGCAAAGCACCCCTTCGTAAATGGTTCATGGCAATCTATCTTATAACCTCTCACAAGAAAGGTATTTCATCCCTACAACTGGCAAAGGATATTTCCGTAACGCAAAAGACTGCGTGGCACATGTTACACCGTATTCGGGAATGTTTCAGCATCGTAATGGATGAAAAACTTGACGGAGAAGTAGAATTGGATGAAACCTTCGTAGGTGGCAAGAACAAGTATCGTCATAAACACAAGAAAGTAAAGAACTGCCAAGGACGGAGCTTCAAAGATAAAGTTCCCGTAATGGGTATGCTCCAGCGTGGCGGTAACGTGGTCTGCAAGGTTGTACGTGATACTTCTTATAAATCCCTTACCGTTCCTATCCTTAGAGCCGTTGACCGCTCTGCAACGCTCTTTTCGGACGAGTGGATTGGTTACAAAACCGTTAATAAGCTATATGAACATTATATAGTTGACCATGGTCACGGGCAATACGTTGATGAAGATGCTTATACTAACAATATCGAAGGTTTTTGGAGTATTGCCAAGCGTTCTATTAACGGTATTTACAACCATCTTAGCCGTAAACACCTCCAAAGATACTTTAATGAGTTCAGTTTTCGATATAATACACGCAATTTAAGCGAAAGTGACCGTTTTAATTTGTTACTTTGCAATTCCAATCATCGTATAACCTATCAAAGTTTAACGAAATGAAGAAAGACAAAGAACCAACAGTTGAACAACTTATGAAAGCAATGGCAATCGAATTGCGTCCAATTGAGGAACTGAAAAAGCCCGTGGCGCATCCTGAAAACTTTGACCTGTTTATGGCAAAGGCTATCAAGATTAAGCCGAAAGTCAAAAAGAAAGGGAACAAGAAATAACTTCATCGGTTAATCTCGTTCCCCTCTACCATTCGTAAAACGCAATGGTCAAAGCGTCAATATCAGAGCCGTGTAAACGGATAGTATTGTCGCCACTTCAAAAAGAAATATGGCAGACTTCTTTTTGTTAAACAATATCATGTATAAAATGGTCGTGGCGAATATTGCAGCCGAAATGAACCACGCTCCCGAAAGTACCGTCCATAATATCGAAGAGACACAGCATACGAATGCCGCTCCATAGTGTACGTGCTTTTCTATGCCTTCTCGATAGTTAGGAGTAACAGCCACGAAGAAAGTGGCAGAGCAAGCAAGAAAAACCAACCACTGTAAATTATCTTCCGAACACGTTAGCCATATAGGTAAAAGCGTGGCAGCACAACCGAACATTGTCACGGTAAATAGTTTTCCCAATCCCCTTTTTCTAACGTCCAATTTATAGTAGGTTTCGGACAAACTTTCAGGCAAACCACGAAGTATTGTCACGGAAAGCATCACGTATGCAATAAACATGAGATACGAAAGTAATAAGGTGGTTAATGTTATATTCATTCCTTTAATCGTTCATTCTATGATAAAAGTCAAGTTTTATATTCTCGTATATGGCAGAAATATTGGTATAAGCTCTGCCATTATTTTCCCCAGCTTCATTGTATAGTTCATTTTCTACAACTTGCGCAACCCAATCAATCCATACTGGATTACAATATTCTGACAACTTCTTACCATTGTATTTAAAACTATCAAAACGAGTATTTCTATCCTCGTACATGTTGGTCAGCAGTGTGTGTATCTTTTGCCTTGTAGCTTCCCGATTGGCGATATGATTTTCTTCTCTAATCTTCTTTATCAGACGACAAACCTTTTCCGTGGCAAGGTCAAAATACACTCCTGAAATATTCTTTATGCGTAGCTGGTTTTCTGCGGTCAATCCTTCCGCTATACATTCCATTGTATGGTTGCTATGTTCCAATTTGCCATTTAGCTCCCGAAGTTCATCCGTATAGCTTAAAATATCCCCAATAGCAGACTTGAACCACTTGAAACAAGCAATCATCAGTCCAGCAGAAAGGAGTAGAAAAATGGCACAAACGATGACCATAAAGCCATAGTCGCTAATTCCTTTTGCTAATTCCGTTATATGCTGTACCTCGTTCATATCAGAATACGGATTAAACGTCCAACGAATACACCTGCGACCGTCAAGCCAAAATCTATCCAATCCCATTTGCCACCCCACAGCCTGTCTTTCAGTTCCAGTGCGGCTGCAACGCCAATTCCAGCATATGCGGCACAATAATTACCGTCTGCTCCTAATCCGATAAGGATTCCACCTGTAAGATGTTTCCATCTATTGCTTGTATTGAGCCAAGTTAAAAGTTTTTTCATCATTTATCGGTATTTTGTAAAGTCAATACTGTCTTTTGTCCTCCATCCTTTGGCTAATGTATTTTGAATATATGTCATAGCCTGATTGTAAAAGTTGGACAACTCATTCAATGTGGTGAACTGTTTGTATACAGGTTTTTCGTCAGTTCCTAACTTAAATACCACTGGCAAAGTCTTACCGGCAGTTTGTACCGCCAAATCATAGGCAGCCTTGTAGTTGAACTGATTTTCCTGTGACAGCCAAACCTGAACGCCATTATAGGTCATACCCATTAAGATAGCATTGTCAATTTGTTCATTATACCAACCGATAACCAATGACTTTATCTCCTCGTCAGTTGGGCAATGGCCGAACTCTTCCTCCATAAATGTGACGATATTCTCGTTGTTTTCTTTGGCTTGAATGTCCCAACGTACACGCCACTTATTCTTCCTTGGGTTCACGCATTCAAGCAATGAAACACCAATATCACCTTCTACTCTTTTCATGTAAATATGTATTTAGTTCCTCCGTTACCATATCTTTCCGCTTTTATAACTGTTCGGAATGGTAATTCACCCTGTTCCTTAATTTGGTCTAATACTGACCATATATCTTTGGAAGCTGTGAAAAACTTCTTTTCTTCCTTTTCATGAAGAATACGCACCACGTACCTTCCTTCGGGTTGCGGTATATCATCGGGATTGGCAAAATCAATCCCATCGGGAATATCACCATGAAACTTCGTTTTCAGCCTCTCGTATTCCGCTTTTGCTTTTGCGACTTTTACTTCATATTCTTCTTTCTCAAATTTCGGTATAACACCAGTCTCAAAATCCAAGACAACGATTGAAGTGTTTACCAAATCACGGATAGAAACTTGATTGCCCTTGAAGCGTTTCTTTCCGTCTGCATATCGTGGTTTTATGCCTAAATCCTTAAAATCTTTCATTCTTACTCCAGTTAATCTATAAAATAAGTTACGACAGTCCGCATGTTTACAAAGCCCATAGAATGAGGCAGCAAGCTCCCTTCTACGTTTTAGGCTTTTTATACGGTGCATTTTTCTTGCGAAGTTCTTTTTGTTACGTTTACGCAGTCTGGTATGGGTGGGATAAATTACATATCCCAGGAAGTCTAACCCTTCGGCTACAGGGAATACTCGTTCATTAGGCTTAATGCACAAGCCCATTAGGCTTGCTTGCTGATGAACATAGTTCCTTACCTTCCAACATTCCTTCTTTGTATTAGCATGGCTGTCACCATCGTCACAATAACGATAGTAATGCTTCAAACCTTTTTGGTCTTTGAGATAATGGTCAAGAAACATCGAAAGAAGCATATTGCCAAATCCTTGTGATGAACGTAGCCCGATACTTAACCCATCAGGCATCATACGGACAAAACGCTCAAGTATGGTCAATAGAACCTTTTCCTTAAACATTCTCCGTAAACAATACATCATAAAGTCCTGCGATATACTTTCATAGAATTTCGTAATATCAAACTTGTAAGCGTAACGCATACCTTCGTAATCATTCTGCAAATCCCTACGGATATAGTTCAGAAGGTCATGCGTTCCACGATTTTTGATAGAAGCTGACGTGGTGCGTATATACCTCCGAAATACTTTGCGTTCAACCACGCTCATCACCGCGTTTACACCTATCCTTTCAATAATCGGTATTGCTTGTACTCGTCTGTCTTTTGGTCCATCCGTGACCAGCCTTTCCTTGTAACCAGTTATACAAAAAGTTCCTTCTTTTATCTTTCGTGAAAGGATGTCAACTACCTTATCCTCATTCTTTATTATCCAACGTCCAATACGAGTTCTTTTGCGTCTTTTGCCACGCATAACAACTGATATGGAATTGTATAAATTATGAGGTTCAATAATTTCTTTAATAATATCCCTTTCACGTTTCATTGTCCTTCAATTTCTGGGTCTGACTTCTTCGGCTGTATTTCTTTATACCCTACCAAACTCCACCCAACGCTTTATGTTCCACTTTTCCAAGTCTGTAATAAGCTCTTGCTATTAGTGAGGTTCATTTCCCTGAGCTCCACGCTGGGGACACGTCCCCCGATGTTGTACGCCCAAAATCTTTCTTTTGCGTTAAACTTTAATTGTTTGCGAGCCGACAACCAATGTTCGTGTTCGCATTCGATGAATCGTTATTCGCATTCGCATACGAAACACCGCCATTAGCATTCGCATTGTTGTTCGACCGATACACCCACCAGTGCTATGGGAAAATCCGCCTTTGTGTCATTTATACTTGTAAGTTCATAAAAAGCCATGACGTGTCAGTTGTCATAAATGCCAACAACCAACACGCCATCCGCTTTTCGCTATGCGGTTTCTTCTACTTCCGTAGGTAACGCCTTGAACGCTGCCACGCTCTCCGCAATTACGATTGCGCCACGGAAGGCGAGCCGACAACCAATGCTCGCGACCGCATTCGATGAATCGTGATCCGCACCCGCAACCGAAACACCGCCACCAGCACTCGCACTGTAGTGCGACCGACACACCACTCTATTTGTTGCATTACTTATCCACTGCACATCTGTATAGAAAGTGGTACTACTTCCGTTGCTATTGCTGACGTTAATTACATCCATGAATTTCTGATGATATACGGATTTCACGTAATTCCCTGAAGATGTACTGCTCAATACCTTTCGTATCGTTCCGTCAGGCATTGTTATAGTGTATTTGTACGTATCCGCAGCAGGAGTATTAGGCAAACCTACTTTATCCATCCATTCAGCAAGATTACCCCACCAATTTTCATAACCTAAGCAGCGTGTACAAGGTATTCGTACCAAATCCCTGTTTTCATCCTCATACCAAGCATATTCCGTGGCGTGGTTAGGATTTATGGTGTCGGTCATTCCCAAAAAAGCACTGGAACCTACAATTCTTGAAGTCGTATTTTGCCCATAACCGCATTGGTCTTGGGCATCCCTTCTTCCATATTTAGCGTAGAAAAGGTTTGCCACGTCCTTGTGCATTTCCCAATCGACTAATTGTAAATTTCTTGCTTGTGCATAATTGCTGAAATCGGGCTGGGTCAGATTATTGATACCCGCAACTCCATTTGCAGCAGAGTATAATTTACTACCAATATTGATAGCCTCGAACATTCCCGTAAGACATGCTTTATGTTTCACCCAGTCAGGCTCCATGTCCTCAACCTTATCGGAATTGGAAAGAACCACGCAATCAAATTCTGCATTGTTATGGATTGAGAATTGAAGAGTTTGGGCATTTTCGGGAACCGCAATAATAACATACATTCCATTTACAAACTTCGCATCCAAAGTCTCGATAAGGATATTTTGGATGATGGCACTATTTGCATCCGTAACGATAGCACCTACAAGACTTGTACCAAGTACTGACGGAAAACGTACATATTTATATCCGCTAATGTCCACTTTGCAAATGCTATAATTGTTATCTTGTGAAGTAGCGTCAGCAACCGTTGTTTTACCAGTCAGTATCTTATAACCTTTCTGATAGTTACTCGCTGCCTTTATGTCTTCAAGCGTCAGTATATCTACGGCTGGCTTGTCAGGCATATCTTCGTTACTACTGAAACAGGAGTATTTCTTACTTACCCCTTCGGAGAAAGCTCCTAAAACGTCATTTATTCCCTTGTACCAATAATCAGGCTCGTATATGAAAGCGTCCCCTTCGGTACTATCCAATTTTGCAGGAGTTGAAACTGTGGTAGTCGCTCCGTCCGCATAATAATTGAAATCCTTGTCGTTCAGTTTACAAATAGTCATTACGCCTTTGACTGCCTGTTTGCCAAGACAGCCGTAACGCTTACTAAGAATTTTTGTTATGTGCCCACTGGGTTGGTATTCATTGTCATACTCATAACCTGTTTTATTATCAAGATTACTATAATTCATATCATCCGAAACGGTATCATCACAGCTTATCATAGTATATTGGGGCTGTCGGATATTTAATTCGTCAAAACGCTCCACGTAAGCAGCAAATGTCTCATCATCCAAATAGGAAGTGAGTTGGTAATAACCACAAATCTTACATTTGTTATTCACGATATTACCCTGCGCATCAATACCGCCAAGCCCTGCATCGTACCATGCTTCCAAGTCCGAGCCGTCACCTTCCAAATTCAAATCTGTCAGACGTACATATTTGATGGTGTGTTCACTCAAAGCAAACATTTCGTTAAACAAAGCGAAGCCGTCCAGTTGTGAGCAATTCTCAACCCATAGCCCTGTAATGGAACGAAGGTTGTCAAATGTAATTCCTGTACGCTTAATTTCAGGCAAGGAACGCAAGGTCAAAGTTTGATAGTTTTTCGGAAGATGCAATGTACTCAACGGTGCGCCTTGTGCAAATAAAATGGTTGATAAAGCATTGCAACCAGTAGCATTTACCGCTTTTATTCTTGTACACCCCGACAAATCAAGAGACGGAAGGTTGGTATAATTGACAATCTCCAATGACTCAAGCATTGGTAGTTTTGTGCCTATCACAAGCTCTGTCAATGCGTAAGTCTTGTTGCTGTTACCCAATACCAATTCTTCCAATATAGGCAGAATTGGAATGTTCATATCGGTAAAACCTCCCCAGTCGGACAAATCAAGTTTCTTCATCCATACACCACCGAACAGATGGAAAATTGTGCCGATGTTAGCCACTTGATTATATGTGTATGACCATAGCTCGTCTTTTGTGACCTTATCATGCGTCATGGTTTCCCCTTCTCTACGAAACTCAAAATAAAATTCCCTTGCTGCCACGGCTTTTACCGTTGCTCCAGCAGCCGAATTGCCTTTGAAGGAAATATCCGTTGCTGTATATTGCCCCGTGCTTCCCCAAGCATCGAACAAGCCCATACGGTTAGTGACAAACCAATGACGATGTGCCATCCTACTTCCCTGCATGGCTTCCAAATACGAATATTTCACATTGGAAACCACGCCATCATTATTTACTTCTATACCAATAGTCTTGGGAACTACATATTTATTGATAGCGTCCAAATTATATATCCGTTCACAGAACTTTTCGCTTTGCTCCTTGTCGAATATTTGGAAAATGTTGTCATTGGTAAGTTTTGCCCTGATACGGATATATGCAGCTTTCAGTTCATCAGGGAATTGCTCACGCAAATTCTTCCAAAGCACACTGTCATGACCAGCAAAAGCATACACTGTTTTGTCAGGCGTGGTAAGTTCCGTATCAATAGTATTTTCGTCAATGTCCCAATTATACTTCAAACGTCCGTCATTACGTACACCAAGGATAGTATCATTATCGTAGAATATCATGTAAGCAAGCATTCTATCCATGTCAGGTGAATACCAAAATGCCATCATCATATTCTTAACACGTTGGTCAACGCAAGCGAATATATCTGTGAATTCGTAATAATCACACAAATAATTTACATCGAAATAATTTCCCAATTCATCACGGAACTTTTTTGCCCTTGCCTTCTTTTCTTCTTCATCCAATCCTTCGGCTGTGGTATCGGTGCTTTTTACCCATTTGACAAGAGCTTCAAGATATTTAGGCTTTTTTGTACCTGCTTCATACTCGGCATTGATGTTATCATCATCTGGAAAACGTGCCTCAAACACTTTCAACCAGTTTGGGGTACCATCTTCGCCCTTGGTGTCGAAATCATCATCAAGAAACATTCCCATCGGGTAGTCATTATTCAGAAACTCCCAACATTCGGTAGGATTATTACCTTCAAACTTTTCTGTTACCCACGCTTGGTCATGATAGCCTGGTATATTCAAAAAGCCGAATACATCTTCTGTACTCTTGTCATTATTCCAATTGAATTTTCCCAAAAACTGAGGAGTTTCCTCTACCGTGCCACGATAAAAGAACAAGCAAGGCTCACCATCTATCGTAGTGCGTACATCATATTGGTATTGTTCCCTGTTTACATATTTTTGAGGCGGAACAAATTCTCCAATTCCCAGCAAGGTATCTTGGACAATACGAGCCATGCCAGTATTATGCGAACTTGAACTTTCTGCAAAATCAGCTTTTGTGCAAAAGCAATCAACTGGAGCGGCAGCGTAATTATTGGAAGAAGCAAGACGGAAGGAAAATTTTGCTTTTTCTTGCAACTCTCCTCCAATTCCCTGCTCATTGCAACCAAGATACAACTGTCCTTCTTCTTTAGCTGCATTTTTGAAATATATACGATAATTCTTTATTGGATAAGCTAATGAGGATGTTCCCTGCAAACGAATACAACCGCCAATACATAAGAAATTCTGTTTGGGGTCACCGTTTTTCACATACGACAAAATCTGGTCTACATCATATTTGGTATCTTTATTGTTATTTACAGCAGCCTGTAATACCGTGGCAACTCCGTTGGCTTGTCTGCCTGTAATGATAACGACACGTATCCCGTCAGGAATATTCTCTACACTGACATTGCCATTATCATCCAGTATGTCGTTTGAATTGTATTCATCAATTAACTCGTCAGCCGTCTCTTGGTCAAGAATATAACAAGATAACATTTGGTCGTCCGTGAGGAATGTATTATAACTACGCATCAAATATACGTCCAAGGTAGCACCATCTGCCCCCATATTGATATAAGAAGGCGTACTTTGATAGATACTATCCGAAGTGCCACGTTGAACACTTCCTGACATGATACCGTTGATGTACAAATAAACCATTTCCGTATTTTCTTTCTCATAATCCGAAGAGCCGTCAGCAGCAACAGGAAATGAAACAAAACCAACTTCATAAACATTGTCCGAAGCCATCTTCATGGCAAGCAAACTATTGCCACGTGTCACCATTCGGGCTTCCGTAGGAGTAATGACGAATCCTGTACCGTTATCGTCCACGCAACTGATAATGGCTGCGTTATCATCCACCACTTCCGAAACTTTATACTTTATCAGGAATGCAAAGGCATTATTAGCACTTTGCGTGGGTTGTTCCAAAGGCTTATATTTTACGACACTTCGGGCATTGCTCGTATGCCTTAAAGCATTGCCTACCCAACCATCACCACCCCAATTGAATCCGCTGAATTCAGTGGTAATGTCTCCATACGTCCATTCCTCACGGTTGGTATCATTGTTACTGCGTCCCTGTGCCGATAGTTTGAGTTGCATTCCGTCCGTTGGCTCAACAAGATTCAAATCTGACTTTGTCACGTTCAGGTTAAAATGATACTCCGTCATACCACAAACGAACTTACAAGCTGATGTACCGTAATTCATAGCACGTACATTTAGCTTCGTGGTTATGAAAGATACCTTGGCAGATGATACCAGCGTCCCTGCTTCGTACACCTCTACCGTGGTTGGTGTTTCTTGTGGATTATAAGCGGCATAAGTCAGTACATAATTGTCATATTGCTTAACAGGAATATACGGACGATTGCCACCACTTATTATCGTTCCATCCTGATAATCAAAACGAGTGGCAATAATAGGTGCTGTATTACCTGTTTCACGTACCGCAATATCAAAATAGATACTATTACTCTTTATGATACTTTCATCAGATAGCTCTAATTCAGCAACCATTTGTACGGAATGTGCGCCATGAGCCATAGCGGAGGTGTCTATTTGGAATGAGCCATTTGCCGTACTGGTGGTTATACTTCTGTCCTCTACATCCACGCCATCAATATAGCAACGCAAGGTTTTCGTACCACTTCCTGTCAAAGCATATGGAACGCTGATTTTATCTCCCTTGTCTATGATAGTGGCAATATTGAAAGAACTGGTCAAAGTCAACTGTATCACACTTACCGTCCAAGATATGCTTGATACCTGTTTCTCTTCCCCGTCACCGACTTCTACACGCACACGTACATTGTTCGTTCCAATACCAAGGTATTTCGTCACATCAATCTTTTGAGTGCTACCTGCTGGAATGGTGCTTTCAAATGAACTTGACGTTGCACCACGTACTATTGTCACGGTAGATTTTGCGGAATTTCCAGTTGATTCACCTGTCGTTGTATCTATTTGGTCATATTTGTAACTCAACTCTACTGTATCGCCATTCTTTACCGTGGGATTGGGTGTAAGGCGTGTAAGGGTGATTTTGGTTGTGACGATAGAACCACCTCCACCGCCTGTAAATGTCTCAGTGGTACTTAATTCTTCCCCTCCTTCGGTCAGCAAAGACAATGAATATGCTTTCTCGTCTCCTTCACCGATAGTGTTCAAGCGTAATGCAGCACCGTATTTGCCTGCTAAACCCTTGAATTCTGCTGCTACTGCTTTATTCTGTACAGGATTGGTAGAATTATCGTCTATCGTTTCATCAACCTCTACGACAGGAATATCAAGATTGACATTACCACTCTTATCAGGTGTAAGAATGTTCGTGAGTGCGCCTCTTGATACAGTGATTTGCTTTACCGCTCCTTTGCCACCGTATTCTTCCCAAGCTGAAATGTCATAGAACATACTGATGTCCGTTCCTACGAAACGATAATCCACCCATTCCCCCGAAGCAGTCTCAAAAGTGATTATCATACCCGACTTTTGTTCATCGTCAATATCGGCATTTCGTAAAGCCTCAACAGCGGTAGACAAAGTATAAAAGCCTTCGGATAATGGGACTTCCTTTGTCACGTTGAAAAATCCCGAACCAGAGCCACTTCCCGAACCGCTACCAATTGGCAACAATTCTTTCCCTGTATATCCGTAGTAAAGATTGCTATACAAATAAAATTTGCCTATTTCGGGTGTCACGGTGCTTGCCATGCCATTCTTTACTAAAGTAAGTGACTTTATCTTACCTTTCGCATCCTCTTGCAAATACAAACCGTCTACAGTTGTCGTTTCTCCGCTTTCCAATTGCCCAACGCATGGCAAGATTGCATCCGTCTTTGAAATAAGAATAGCAATGGCTTTATCCCAATTCTCACCGACTGAAACAAAATTGTCATTCTTGTCAAATACGTACAAACTCTTATCAAGAAGGTAGATTTTATCTTTCAATGCGCTGGTACGGTATGAATTCATGTATAAGTCAGCAGAAGGTGTTCTTGACCAATTATTATAATAAGTCCCATTCGATTCACCCGCAAATTTATTTTGATTCTTTACAAATACAATCTGTGAGATGCTGCCAATGGATGCGGATAAAATGTTTGCATCCTCAATTATATCATCAAAACGTGCCGTTGCACCTTGTATCGCTTCAATAGCTATTTTCTCAATCAGGTCTATTTTCATTTGTGCTAACAAAATGTCTTCCTCATTGTCCTCAATATCTCCTTCGGCAGTTTGTATACGTTCTTGGAGTTGGGAAATAGCATTGTTTAACTGCGTATCAGCAGAGTTCATATCCTTTCGGATTTCAATTTCTGCGGCTGATACTGTGTCGCTTATGGCTTTGTTCCTTGCAGTGACTTCATTGTTTATAGCCGTAGTCAAGTTACTTTGAAAGTCAGTACGGAGTTTGCTTAATTCATCTGTAACTGCCTTTTGAGACATCACATCATTTGCGCTCTGTCCTGTTTCTTGCTTTATGGCTACGTTAATACCGCCTTGGAATTGCCAACCGTTTTCCGCTCCTTCGTAGCTATAAATACCGTTTTCATCACCATTAGACGGATTTACAACTGAAACCAAATCACCAATCTTAATCTTCGTGCCATCTGTACCAATAGGATTGCTCGCATCGGCATTCATATCCGCAAGGCTACTATATGTTTTGCGAATATTGTACCGATAGTAAAACGTGGCGTTTTCTGCTTGACTGATTATATTGGTCGGTACAGAAGTAGCACTCCAATTCTGTCCGTTCCAAATAAAAATAGCCAAAAAGCCTTCCATATCTCCCGAAGTAATTGAAATCGGATTACCCTCGTAATCATAGAAATTGTGAAATGTCACGGTGCGGTTTTGCCCAACGCCAGCGATGTAACAAGCTCTGCTGTTATCAGGCTGAATCGGTTGAGTATTCTCGTCAGCAACCCCGATTAGTGGTGCATTGGCAACCAATTCCAAGCTCCGAATATAGTTAAGCATATTCAAAGCGTATTCTTGGTGCTTTTCAGGTTGAATTTCTGTCCCATTGGGACGCCCCATAAGACAATTGATAATCATCTTGTAGGTATCGTCATATCCTGCCATAGTAATGCGTAATTTATTTGATTAAACATTTTTTTTGTATTCTCTATAACTGCCGAAAGCATAGGACAAAAAAAAAGAACGAAGGTGCATCGTTCATTATGACACACCTTCGTTACTTTGCAAGCAGCCCAATATAAGTAAGATGTATTAGAATAGTTTGTATCTTATAACCATAGGTGGTATATAATATCTGACTTGAGAACTTTCTAAAAGACTCTGAAATGTAGTATCTCCATTTGCATCATCTATTTTCAGATTCCCATCTTCCATATATATTTTTGAAATAGGAGTTAGGGATATTCCTATTCTTTCCTTATCTGTATAAGTTTCTTCCGTATAATCATAGGCTTTGGCATATGCCAAAGATACTAATGCCCTCACATCGTAATTGGGAGCAACCCATCCTTCATCTATCTGATTAACTTTCGCTAAAGATATGGTTGCTAACGGTATCATTCGATAAGCAGTGTTCTCCCCATAGTCTTTGTCAGGAATGTTGAAAAACGGATAGATTTTATTGAATAAATCATCATCAAAAAGTAACGATAGAAACTTTGTGTAATCATATACAACTGTTCGGGTATAAATCCATTCAATCCGAATGAAATCTTCAATATAGATTTCTAACATTCCATTTTGTATTCTGAATTTTAGATTTCCTCCACTGGAGGCATTATTTAAGACAACATTATCAAGTGAATGTTCCAAACTATTTCTGATTTGTCGGTCTGCTTGTATTTTGCCAAGTGCAAGGTCATAGCTGTCTCCAGCCGATATATTTTGGTTAGCGACCGTTTCAGGCTTCCATTCGTTAGGCAAGCTCAAATGGATATTGGATTGCTGATTTTGGAGCTTTGCAATAGCCGTTTCAAGGCTATCATTGTTATTAACTTTTCCGTTTGAAGATATTTCGGAGAATTCACTGGTTAATTTTATTCCAGTGGCATACTTAAAACGGTTAATGTATCTCTGTATTTTGGATATTATGGTTACCAATTTGTCTCCCTTTGCTATATCAATAGCTTCCCCACCTGTCTCAAGAGCAGAAGGCAATTGCTTGTTGTAAATAGCCGTTGGAGTGGTAGCATCCGTAATAGCCTTTGCCGCATTTCCTGTGATTTCTTGATTTGCTTTACCTACGTTTTGAATAGATAAATTCAACTGGTTCATATCCGTATCATAAGTATCTTTTGCCACCACGCCACCTTTCTTGTCAAAATAGTTCTTTAACGTATTTGAGAAATTGAAATAAAATCCTCCGTTCCACGTGATAGAATTACCCGCAACTCTCGACAAGAAAGACGATAGCCGATATTTAGCCAAGTTCCAAATATTATTACGCTGAATTTTTCCCAAGATATAGTCATTTGCTGTAAAATCGGGAACTTGTTCATCAAAACGGAATACCAATGTCTTATTGCTTTCGTTAAATACACCTCGTATATCGTCAATGGATAGATTTTGGGAAGTAACATGATACTGGATATTACTCCCCAAATCATCTATCAATATATTCCCCATTGAATCATCATACTGTACTTTCGTAGTAGTGATAGCAAGAGCCAAAGCGTTTGACTTGTCTTTAATTTGATAGAACTTACCGATAGACAAGCCTACATTCCTTGCAATATTTACAAGTTCCGAATAGGTTATAAGTGAGATTATATTTTGGTCAAGAATAACCCATGTTTTTTTTACAGCATCATATACCTTATGACATTTTTGGCTTGGCGTATTATCAAACCAAATCAGTATGGTATTCTCTGGCGGAGTGTTACCAATATGCACTCCCGCCACTTGTCCCAAATTCTTTGTATTTCCAGCCATGATTATTTATTCTTTTTCAATGATTGTTCGATAACAGCATCATGCCAATTACCATCTTCATCATAGTAGGCACGAGTGGTTATCCATAAAATTGCATCCGCCGTTCGTTGACCAAAGAGAACGTGCATTCCGTATTGTTTGGCAAGTTCCGTGGTTCTTGTCTTGATTGCTTGTAAATCCCGATTAGAGAAAGAAGCAGGAATGTTTACCAGCAATGGTACATCCTCCGAATGATTTTTGTCCCATACGATATTAGCATTCTTGTAAATCAGAATACCTCCGTCACGGTGTACACCGTCATTCAAATTCGCTTGAAGTTCTCCGAACTCTTCTTTCAGGGTATCGGCAATGTGCTTTACAGCCTTATCTCGTGCCTTACTGCCATTCGTAATATCTTCGGGTGATAAGACTACGCTTTTCGATTTACGAGCAGCGGACAATGCCTGTAACGTGGCTTTCTCTCCTGTTTGCAATTCATTCTTCTTATCTAAAAGAATGAAGCGCATTTGCAAAAGAGCCTCATCACTCGGATTGTAAATCAACTGCTTTTGAATACCTTGTAAATAAAGGTCAATCTGCGTTTCCGTAGCATTGTTTATACGTTTCTTAAAATTCTCTACTTCGGGAAAGAGCAAACTGGTGTCACCGCCATTTGCATTTTCGGATAAGGACTGTGATTGTACCGCCTTTTCTATATCCGAACTGATAGAGGAAATGGGGCTGGTCATAATTCCCTTGTTGATTTGTCTCTCACGTGCCTGACGTGCCGCTTCTATTTTATCAGCAGTATGCAAATCGTCCTGAAAAATGTTTCTGTTACTCATATCTTTTGAATTATTTATTTTCCTACCATTTTATAGCCTTTGGGTAAATCATAATTTTTATCCGTGGCATTCCATTTACTATCATCAAGCTGATAAGGACTGTAATCCAACATACCTTCATAGACTTTTTTGCCCTTATCATCATAAACAGCTACAATATCATCATCGTAGCTTATCTTTTTGCCGCTTGGAACTTTTGTAGTTTGTACCGTTTTTGCCTCAATACCTACTTCTTTTGCTAAAGCCTTTTTTACACTTGGCTTTAAGTTTGTACCATTCACAAAGTAACTTGGGTCATCGCTCTTTATTTTCTTTCCTTTTGCTTCAAGAGTATATGAACCATCAGTATTCTTTGTTACGGTTACTTTTGCTCCATTGATGTCATGAACAACTTTAGTATCTTTCTTCGCAGGAATGTTATCAACGTCATGGTGTTCCCAATTGAGGTCTCTGATAGTGTCTTCGGATAGTACACTGCCCTTGATGGTTACGCCAGTATCTTTGCCGTCATAGTACAAACGCCAATTTCCCTTCGGAGTTGCTTCAACGGTTACTTTGCTTGAATCGGAATACTTTGAATTGTTAGTTTTCAAAGCGTCCATGATTTTCTTAGCATCACTTGGAAGTGTCTTTTTACCTATTTGTTGCATCTTCTTTTGATTTTCTAAATAAGTATCAAGACTATTCTTTTTCTTGCCATCATCGGAAGAAGCAGCGGTTGTCTTAGCTCCTCCGCCACGCTTAGAAGGACTTGCTACACGCCAATCTCCCTTACCTCCGTTAGCGAAAGAACGCCAAACCCATTTTCCATTTGGGTGCATATCTCCGTCCTGATGTTTAGCTTTCTCTATGTCTTGTCCGAACTCGGCTTCATAGGCAGCTTTTTCAAAAGGATTAACCTCATCCTCAAAGGCTTTTTCCGTTTCCTTGTACATTATTTGTTCGGGATTATCCTCCTCATTATCCAATTCTTCTTTGAATTGCAATGCTATATCAATGGCTTCGGATAAGCCAGTAGCTTCTTTTTCTTCCCCTTCTTTATTTTCATCAATAGGGAACTTGCTCACCAAATATCCTTCATCAGTTTTGCTGATGATAATATCCCCATTATCTAAATTGGTAATATAGGAGTTATCCGCATCTTCAACACCGATATATGTCTTTTGGTCTTGGTCATTGAATTTTCGCAAACCAAGCATTTTCATTTTGTACATATTGGACTTGCCTGTATTCTTCTTTTTAGAAGTCTTGGATGTTCCTTCCTCTTCGGGTTCATCAACGGTATAATCTACGCCATCATCTTCCGCTTTTTGCAAATCCATTTCATCACAACCGAAGGCTTTTACCATTTGGTTTACTTGCCGTTTTCGGTGATTTTGAATGTCTTCCAACCAACTCATATTATTGTTCCTTTTATAGTTATTTCTAATCAAAACAGCTTCGCTACCTTGAAGACTATTGAACATGGCTACGTTTTGAGATATACGGCTTCTCTGAGTACAATTATCGTCCTTATCATAATGTCATATCTTCTATAACTGCTAACATGAAGGAATGTTAATAATTAGCAAAATCAGAAAGAGCTTGATTAAAACTTGCTATATGTATAGATAGTAAAAAGGACTAAAGACATGGACTATACAATTTGTAAATATGAGAACCTACATAGATGTATTCGTAAGAAGTTACTACGAGCTGACTTCCCAGGGTTGGCAAGTAGTGGCTTTATATAAACGCATCTTCATCTTAAATAATATAGTCCAGTCTTCAATCCTTGTCCTTATTAAAATAACCGACAATGAAGCCACATCTTACCTCATATGGAAAAGTTCGTAGAGTAGTTAATCAAACACCGCATGATACGGGTTAAATTGGGTAATCTCTACTGCAATACTGACGCAAATGGTAAAGTCCAGTATTGCATAGGATTTCGCCTAATACCCAAGAATAAATAATTGTAGTTTCAAATGTCGGTTACTTAAAGTTATACTTGTTACTTATATTTTCATTTTCTTTTTCACTATCAGCCATTGCTAATTTTTCATACTGTTCGTCCGTCCATTCTTCCTTGCGTTCTACAAGATTATCTATGACGCTGCCAAGTTCCTCGCAATAAACTTCGTCACGAACTGATACAACTTTCTTCTTGTCAGAAGAAAGTAGCGTTATGACATAACAATCCCTACCTTCGTCCAAGCTGATATACACCATCCTTTATGCAGTACTCCACTTACTCTTAATGCAAGCGTGGCTCTATTCTTGTATATCGTGGCTATACGTTTAGATACTCCCCATGACATCTGAACGCTCATTGTTACACCACACCTTATCTGACGGTTAATTTCATTAGCAATTCTCATTAAAAATTCTTGTTCCATACGGCTATTCGTTTTATCAGTTTCTTTACCGTAGAACTTTGGGGAATACATTTGAATGGTAGATAAGAAAAAAGGCAAGAAATAAATCCTGCCTATTCTATTATTCCCAGTTATAGGGAAAATCGTAACGTATCAGATACGTTGTTTACTGTAAACGGCTATAACTTGGTAGCCGTCCCAGTACGAAAATTGAAATACATCTATTTCCATAATCTTTCGTTTTAATGGTTAAACATACCAATTTGATTTACGATTGCCGTGGTAAGCATCGCAAATATACGAAAGACTTATGGAAACTGAAAATGGGAGCTATCCGTGAGGACGTTCCCATTTCTTCTATTTCCCAGTTATAGGGAAGGCGAAGAAAGTTATCACGGTTTGTAGATGCGTTTGATTTTTGCTACAATGTAATTTCCGCATTTGATTAACCCTACTGGTCTTTCATCATACTTTCTTTTGTCTTGTTTCTTTGGATTCATGATTTTGGGTATTAAAGATTAAACTTATTAGCAAGTTGCCGCTTGCTAATACAAAGATACAGAGAACAAAAGAAAACTAAAAATGGGAACGTCCTCACGGATTGTTCCCATTTGCCTTATATCCCAATGAAATACTGGATAATCGAAGGATTGCTAATAATACGTAAAATCACTCTGCGTATATCACACGTATCTTTTCCGTTTCCAACGCCTTGTATTTGGTGAACGGGTAGTGCTTGGAACAGATTAGCTTGCTGGAATAAAAGCCTCCCGAACAGACGTTTATACATGTTTCTTGAACAAATATATTCCTGTTCATCAAATGCGTGGTTATTTCGGCTTCGATTAAATACGTCTTATTTTTCAAAGACAGCAGGTCATTATCTGTGTTCAAGGTTTTTATGATTTCCAATACAAGGTCTTTCTCCCGTTCATTTGAGAAAGTAGAAGGACTTTTAAGTGTCCAGCCCTTCTTGCTTTTCTTTACGTTAAAAGAATATTTCTTGCTTATAGCCGTTGTTCTCAATGCCACTTCCGTCTTTACACCGATACTATCCCCTTTGAATAGTATTTTGGCTGGGATGTGCTTGTTATTCTCTAATATGCCCAATACGTATTTGTTGATGAATGAATCGTCATTCTTGTCGGCAACGAGTGTACCATTCTTGTCAATATGCACGTAATATACTCGACCACCCAAACCACCCATTTCAAAGAGAGGGGAAACGTGGCTGTTATAAACGGAGCGTATTCCATTCCAATTTATCACGGCTTCAGAGGCAAGTTCTTTCTTTGAGAATTCACAACCGTCGTTGATACGTTCCTGTATGGCAAGCTCCCTTTCCGCATTCCGTCTCACTTCCTGTTCTTGGGCAATCTTATCCTGCTTTTCTTTTTCTTTCATCCAAATGGTCTCCGCAATGTCCGTTTCCTTAATCGTGAAGCCTGCATCTTTCAAAGCAAAATAAGCCATTTCTACACCATAGTTGTAATAGAGTGTAACAATGAAGTTTTCGGCACAATCCAAATGCTTATCCAAGGTTTCAAGTAAACGGTGGGCAAGGTCTGTCCGATTGCGAACTTGCTGGGGGTTAGCTACTGCAAAGAGTGATAATGCTCTTTGATTGTATTGGCAATAAGAACCTATCTTCTTTGCCATAACGCTTGTCACTGGTGATTTTTGCCCCTTAGTAGTTTGGGCTGTGATTGTTCCCATCATGAATGATAATAGGAACGTGGCTGTCAATAACAAAAGTTTCTTTCTCATAATGGCGAATTTTTAACGAGTAAACTCTGTAGCAGCCAATAAGAGAAAATCAGCAACGTTTTATAAGTTAAAGAAAGTGGGCTGCCCCTGTGCTACTCGTTAGGTATCGCCAAACACCTGTATATACGCACAGCAGGGCAACCCACAAGATATGAGCTGTCCACTGTGCCTTGTATATACCTCTTGATAATTTGGCGATTTCAACGAGATAAGGCACTTCCTTATTATTTTCCAAATTTTGTCTCGAAAGACAGTGCAAATATACAAATATTTCGGCTATTTTTGTAGTTATCTATTAGGAACTTATGATAATTCAAAATAGTACCGATATGAATAAACTGACTTATTTCCTGTTTGCTTTTGCTTTATTAGTCGTATCATGCAGTAAGGATGATGAACCGACAAAGGAAAATCCTCTTATTGAAAATCCTGATGGGGGCAAGAATGAAGAAGAAGACAATGATACCCCCGAAGATAGAACAGAAGTTCAGCATGTGATGATTACAGCCACGGTTGGCAATAATTTTATTTTGCCTGTCGGCACACGTTGTGAAGCCGAATTTTATGATTCAGAAGGACATAAACTTGATTGCAAGAAAACATTAGCTTCTGCATCGGAACGCTCTTTTCATATCGGTGCTGATTTAGACAAGGGCAAACAATATACGTGCTTGCTATGGTTTGATAACGGAGAATATAGTTACGATATAAGCGAAGGACTGAAAAAGGTTAAAATGAGCACTAAACCAACTTATGCTTTTTATGGTAAGTTAGTTTTCAATTCCGATACCCAAAAGCATATTGCGGAAATGAAGCCTGCCGTTGCACAAATCGTTTTGAATTTGAACAACGTGGTTCAAACTGGCTCTGGAATTTTCTCTATCTCGGAAACCACTCCAATTAAATACGTTTTCAATGTTGAGGCTGGTACGGTCGTTAGCGTGGCTGACGCTTATACTCCAAAGAAAGTATTTCTTATCAATAACGTAGGAAAGGTGGCGGATTTTTGCGTATTTGCTCCCGATGGTGGTATGAAAGTCAATCTGCAAATAGATTATAATGGTAAGGCTGAAACCATTGAAAATGTCACGTTACAAAGAGAACGAACCACGACATTGGAGGGTGATTTAGAGACTATGGATTTTAGTATCATAATTACTGACTTTCTTGATACAAATGAACAAATAGAAATGAGATAAAGTTATGAATAACATGGAATTTATTCAGTTGTTGATAGGTATCGGGCAAATTTTAGCTGTAGCCATTATTCCTATCATTATATGGTTTGGTGGTATTAAATACCAAAACAGAAAGGCTAAGAGAGACGCACAATTGAACTTGTTTCTCACATTAATGGCTAATAGAAAATCTAACCCTATAACCAAAGAATGGGTTGATGCTCTAAATACCATTGATGTAGTTTTCCAAGACAACCACAAGGTTAGACACGCTTGGAGAGAATATCTTGATAGTTTGAATGAAAAATCGCCGCACTTTCAGAGTAATAATGCTTTTCTTCTTGATTTGCTTTCTGAGATGGCAATGGCTCTTGGGTACAAAAATCTGAAGCAGACCGAAATAGACCGTTTTTATTCTCCGAAGTATTTTGGCTCACAAATGAGTCGTCAGGAAATATTGTTTCAGGAAAATTTGCGTGTCCTAATGCACTCAAAGAATTGTTCCGAAGGTTTTTCTGAGGAAGAATATCAGACGCATTATAACGAGTTGATAGAAAGAGACGGGAATGTTTAAATTTACGTGTTACCATTTTTCTTTTATAAAACGTTGGTAGAAATAATAATTAGAAACACTGAAATGCAATAAACAATTCATTATGGCTAACTACAAAAAATCACCGATAGATGAACTTTTCTATAACTTAATGGGGTATTATCCGACAAAAGAAGGAACTGCATATGAAATTATATCAACAGCCGTATTGGGCTTTATTGAAAATAAGGATGCTGCCCATAATCAATTTCTAATTGGAGAAAGTCAATCTAAATATCAATTGGATGGTCTGATAGATGGAGATATTATGATTGAAGCTAAAGACTATACAAAAAGAAAAGAAAAAGTTGGACGAGAAGATTTACAAAAATTGCAAGGAGCTTTAACTGATTTGTCCCAAATCAAAAAGGGTTATTTTACTTCAGCAACCCAATATACAGAACCCGCACAAAAGTATGCGAAAGGTAGTTCTACCAACTCTTTTCAAAAAGAAATTGTTCCAATTGAATTACGTCCTTCTATCGTAGAAGATGAAAAAGGACGAATATCCCAAATAAACATATCATTGGAAATGGTTTCCCCAAACTTTCATAGGGGAAAATATGCAATACTTTTTTCTGATAAAGAAAGGCTTAATTTTGAGAACTATCTAAGAGAGTCTGGACTAAATGAGATTCATTTACAAATACGTAACTTTTATAACTCAAAAGGAGAAGTTATAGAAACAATAGAGAATATATCCAAAACCCAGTTTCCAAAATTTCCAATGGACGCAACTGAAGTGGATGGAGTATTTAATACATCATCTTTTATAAAAATCAATGAAAGATTATTTGCTATAAATGGCATAAAATACCATATTCCTATACAGCATACAAAAGAATCATTTACAATAGAAAGTGATGGCAATGCAATGATACTTGTAAAATCTGAGACTTTAGGCATAAACAAACTTATAACAGATATTGATATGAAGAATGCTATAAATATGGTACTCAAAAAATCATAGCCACGCATCTTTATTTCCCCTATAAACTCTGCTCATTCCCATAAAGAAAAGAACTCCGCAAAAGAGCCACGCAAGCTATCTTTCCAGAGTTATATTATTCGCAGATATATATTAGAAGAAACGAAAATGGAACAAGCAATTTGTTTTAGATGTAGATACGCTTTAGTAGCGCACCATACATATATCCTTTATCCGTATGGAAACAGCCCTTCCATACGATGACTTCGTAATAAGAAGCCATGTTTAGTCTGATTTAATTGCCTGTCCATTTTCGTTCTTCTTTTCCTTCCCCCCTAATAACAGAAAACTCCGCCAAACAGACGGAGTTCCCTACACCTTTAACAAGGTTTACGATAAAGCCTATGGCAGACAGGCATTTCTTCTAAATATTGTTAATATCCAACTGAAAATGAGACATTTTTGTTACCACGGGATTTAGGGTATTGTCGTATATAGTTACCATAAATTAAATAAGGAGTACAGCCACAACAAGCTTGGTTTGTAGTAAGTTCTTTACCTACTATTGCTAATTTGCCAATCGTTGTACCATACATTGCGATAAGAACATCGCCAATTTTATTCATACGTAAAGAACACTCCTGAAAAGCTTTCAATGTAACCTTTTCCTCAGTATCGTAAACTATTCCATTATTCAATTCTCCAGTTTTAAGCCATAGAATATCACCATTATAATAATTCGCATTACCTCGTTGGGGAGTTGAACCAGCACCCCAATCTCCAATTTGGCCCATTCTTGCCCAAATCCAATTTTCTGGAATTTCAAAAGGTATTTGTGCCGTTATATCCAAACATTTATTACCTACCTGCTCATAATACTTGCTAATTGCCTAATCTTTGAGATAATTCGGCTTTGTTCCATCAGAGGTGGAATAGGGACTAGATAAGTTTTTACTGTAGCAGTTGCAAGCTCCTTTTGTTTTGTACTACCATCCGATTTATCTTCTATTACAGATTGTACCGTATTGCTTGTGAAATAGTAATAAAGGTATTGGGGTAGAACAAATTTTTTCATTGCTCGTATAACGGTAACATGGCTATCAGCCACAGCCAATTCATACGGATTTAAAGAACTCCAATAAATTGCCATTCGTCCTAATGTTCCCAATCCTGTAGAGTTCCACATTAAATCTCCGTCCTGTAAAATACGTTCTTCACCATACGATGATAAAGTGTCCGGATCTATAAATTGGGCTTTATCTATTGAGAAACCACTCCACTGATTACACTTTTGTGCTACAACTGGGTATTTCTTTATTAGAGAGTACTTGGGAGACTTACCTCTTTGGATATAAGAACATATGTCATTAAGTCTTACCCAGCTCCAGCTATCAGGTATTTCAAATGGAATCTCGTCAGTAATATCCATTTCTGTATTTCCATTCTTCTCGAAGTACTTGTTATCGTCACCTTTGTAGATAACAGAATCGGTTAAAGCTGACTTTTTTAATTTGCCATCTTTGAAAAGATTTTGTTTCTCTTGTTGTATCTGTTCAAGCAATTCTTGCGCAGTGCCTTCGTCTGCTATATGTGGAACTAACTTGCCTTGAATAGCTTCCTGCAATATGGATTTTTTTAATAAGTATTGGATTTCGGCATTTAATTGATTTTGTTCTTCTTGTACTTTTGAATACTTTTCTACTAATGGTAAGGCTTCGGACAACTTTAACGAGATACGTTTTTGTTCCTTTAAAGAAGGAATGGGTATCAATAATTTTCTAATAGTCTCCATTGATAGGCTCGGTTGAGCTGTGGATTTCTTGATTGCATTTATTCCTCTTTGTCCGCAAGGACTCATTAGTGCAAAGACTGCATAATCTAAAGAAATGCTATCATCAAGTGGTTCTATTTTTGCAACATTAGGAGCTAAGTGGTTTTTTCTTTCAGCAGGAAAAATGCAAGTGTCACCTATACCTGCACCAATAAATGTCATTAATAAACACTTTTTGTTCAAAGCACTTCTTTCTAACTGACTTGATAACAGTTCAGAAATAGCTTCATTTTTGTTTTCCTCAAAAAATCCCATACGAACATTTTGAGCACGTACTATTGGAATTGGATTAGATACCGATAGTGCTTCTTTGGTAAAAAACTTAGTGTATTCAAATCCAGCCAACTTTGTAACGAAAAAAATATTACCTACTCGCTCCCATTCCCATCCCTGTGGTATCTCAAACGGAATCTCCTCATCAATACACTTTACTTCCCCTGTAGCGATAAACTTCTCATAATAGGAATTGTCGTCACCACGATAAATGATTGATTCGTTTTTATCTTTCTTGATTTTCTTCTCCTTGACCAGCTTGGCTTTTTCGGCTCTTATACGTTCAAGAAGTATAGATGCCGGTTCATCATTAGGGTCTTGCGGTACAAGTTTTCCTTGTATAGCCCACTGGAGTATGCTGTTTTTTAATTGTTTTCCGTTCATTGTTCGTAATCTTCTCCTTGTATTCCTAACTCTCCTTTACTCATGGCATTGGCAATATCTATTTTCAGTTCTTCATCATAGTCTTTACTTGTCATAAAACTATTGACGATGCGCAACAACAAATCTTGGTCGATATTTGATGCTGCCACATGATAAATGATAGATTCCAATGTACGCATACAAATGCAAGCGTGCCAATAGTAATTGTTTTTGTGTAAGAAGTATGTACCCAAAGTCAGTGCAATACGCTTATTCCCGTCATTGAAAAAATGCCCGGAGCAGAATCTATACATCAAATAGGTTAGTTTGTCGGAAAAGGTTGGATAGTATAAATCATTTTGCACAAAATCCAATGTAGCACGAATATCCCCTTCGTCACGTACTCCTTCAAAACCGCCATCACTGGCATCAATCATTTTGCCATAGATGTTTAAGACTTCATCGTAATCTATATAAATAATTTCCTTACTCATCTTCTGCCTGCTTTAAGCGTTTAAGCACATCTTTGTTATCCGCCAAGATACGGTCAAAATCAATAGACTGGTCACCGATAAATCGTTCAAATTCTTCAGGAGTAACAGCTTGCAGGTAATCTGCTATATTACCATGATACGCATCCCGGAAACTGAAATCCCTTGAAGCCATTTTGGTTCTGGCATCATTTAGATAAGGTTTCTGCATTGGGTGTTCGGCAAGTTCGTTTACAATATGCTCCACTTCGTCAACGGTAAGTAACCTGCCACCATTTTTCTTGAGCTGTTCACTGATAGCTGCGCCTACACCGTTTTCAAAAGAAGAGATAACCAATAGAACTTCTGAGTACAACGTGTGTCGAACGTTATCCTTAGAGTCAAGTTTCAATACTTCCCTGTATTCTTTGGCATTCTCTTTAAAAACAGCCTTGTAGATAAAATCTGTAATCTGAGAATACTTATAAGTGGGATGCCCATCCACATATTGATTGATGGCTGAAGTGAGATTTTTACGATAGTTTTCCTCTGTGATTGCAGCAGGAAGATAATGCACATCTCTGCGATTTATGTATTTTGTTCCCCCTCCGGTCTTTTCGTTGATGGTGGTAATCACAAAATCCAATATAAGACTACGGACTTTTTTAGCTTTCTCACTCTCTGTAAGCAGCATACCCATGTCTAAGAATGAGCGAAAATTAAACAATCCGAGCTGGGTCGTTTTGCTCCCGACATTTATAACGGGAGCAAACTGCAACTTCAACTCTTTCAGGAGTTTACCCTTACATAAAATATATCCGTTAGCTGATAATTCATCGGAATATTTTTCCAAGTAGCGTTCTATGGTTCGTTCTTCTACTTCGTAAAAATCAGCAACCATCTTTTTTGTAAAGCGATACTCCCCCTCAAAGAGCATTCCTTCAATATTGAGATGCTCCCGAATTCTACTAACAGCAAAACGGTTGTTAAGTACATTCTGCCTTTCTATGTTTGAGATGGTCAAATCTTTCATATCACTTCACAATTATCAGTTGCACGATTTTATGTCTATACCGAGAATCTTTTGAATCTCAGAAAGCGTTTTGTCTATTTCATGGTCGAGTGCAGCACGTTTCTCAAAATACTGTTTGAGCAGTTCTGCTGGAGGGAGTATTTCTTCTTCCTCTTTCGGGAACTTGCATTGGTCAAAATTACAATCCAAGTCTATCAACTGTTGGGCGGTAAACACACGGCTTTTTTCTCCCACTTCATCACTTATGATTTCTTTCCTGTCCTTCCACCATTCCTGAATAGGCAGCGTGTGTTCCACCTTCATTGGTTTGGTCTTGGAGAAGTGCTTGTAGCCTTCCGGCATATCAAGGCGGTAGAACCATGTTTCTTTGGTTTTGAATCCTTCTTCGCAACCATCGGCAGCCTCATTATTAAAGAAGAGTATGTTGGTTGCAATAGAGGTATATGGAGAAAATATAGAACCCGGCAAACGGATGATAGTATGCAGATTGAACTTGCGGAGAAGATTCTCTTTTAGTGCAAGTTTAGCTCCATCTGTACCAAACAGAAAGCCATCAGGGATTATCACACCGCATCGGCCACCAACTTTAAGGCGGTACATGATAAGTGCGATAAACAAATCCGCTGTTTCACTTGAGCGGTATTGCACCGGGAAGTTGCTTTTTATGCTATCTTCCGTACTACCGCCATACGGGGGATTCATACCGATAACATCCACTTTGTCGCTTTCCTTGAAATCAGTTATATTTGTTCCAAGCGAATCACAATTAGCAATGTTGGGAGCTTCGATATCATGCAGCAATAGGTTTGTGATACTCAAAAGATAAGGTAACGGCTTCCATTCTTGACCTACGACTGCATTTTGCAGCTTTTCTCCATCTTCGGCAGAACGGACACTTTTAGCCATATAGTTGAGAGCAGAGGTAAGGAAACCTCCTGTACCACTGGTGAAGTCGCCAAAGGTCTCACCCAATTTCGGATCGAGCATCATGACGATAAAATCAGTCAACGCACGTGGAGTATAAAACTCTCCGGCATTCCCTGCAGACTGTAAGTCTTTTAAGATACCTTCGTAAATATCTCCGAATGTGTGACGGTCGTTCGCATCGTCAAATTCAATCTCATTTACAATATTGACTACTTGACGCAGAAGCGTTCCATTCTTCATATATTGGTTCAAGTCAGCAAATGTTTCTTGAACAATGCTTTTTGCTCGTGGTGTATTGGCATCTACCGGAAGATTCTTCAAGGTAGGAAACAATTTTTCATTGACGAAAGAGAGCAGTGCTTCTCCTGTCAACGCTTCACCGTCTTTCTCGTCTACCGCCCAATTGCGCCAACGTAAATCTTCGGGAATGATAGACTTGTAGTTCTCATCTTTGTACTCCCATGTATCTTCCTGAGTGTCATAGACCTTCAAGAAGAACATCCAAGTCATTTGTTCTATTCTCTGTGCGTCACCATTGATACCTGCATCCTGACGCATGATATTTTGGATTCGCTTTATGATGTTGTTTACTGCCATTTTTAAGCTGATTTATATATTTGATATTCAAGTTCTCTGATGGCTTGTTCAAAAGCGACTTTACCACCGAATAACTTTATGATTTTAGTCGGTTTTCCTATGCTGTTGAAGGGCGGTATTTCCAGAATGTTTGCCTTTTCAAAGTCAAGAATACCATTTTCCGCATACTTTTCAAGAAGTGCCTCCAATACTTCACGGGCTTTGCCTTCATATTTTCCGAAGTAGTTGCGCTTCTTCACATTGTTTGCCCTCTCTTTCCTTGTCAAAGGTGGTTGGTCAAACGCAACGTGGCATATCACATCGAAGATGTCTGCATCTTTCAATGCCGGATTCGCTTCACGGACTGCGTCTATCAGAATGGCATATTCCTTTAACTCGTCCATCACAGCTTGCTTGCGTTCCGCTTCTGTCCATGTATGTATAAAGTCATCAAGAGTCTGATAGTGGCGCAATAATTGCTTTCTCGCAAACGACTGAACGCTTTCCGTCCTCATGGTTTTGCCATCCTCTCCCAAAACAGATACTATCTCATGAGCAATACGAATATCCTTTCCATTGATAAGATATTTTTCACGAGACTCAGACACTGTGGGTACTGGGTCATCAATAATTTTGTAAGGCTTAGGCTTTTTCCCTCCTCCTTTGGGTGGTTCAGGGTCGCCATCAAATGCCGGGTCTTTGAATTTTGAGGTAGCATTACGGAAGTCAAGGATCTCCAAATGCCATTTACCCTTGTCTTTTCTAAGCCGTGTACCACGTCCGATAATCTGCTTAAATTCTGTCATAGAACCAATTTCTTTGTCTATGACAATTAAACCACAAGTTTTACAATCCACTCCGGTAGAAAGAAGTTCGGAAGTGGTAACAATCACAGGATAGGGTTCGTCAACACTGATAAAGTTGTCTAACTGTTTCTTACCTTCTTTGTCCTCACCCACAATACGTGTTACATAATAGGGTGATTTCTTGCATAAATCACTATTCATATTGATAAGCAAAGTACGCATTTCGGCAGCTTCCTCAATATCCGAACAGAATACTATCGTTTTTGTCATACGGCCGATGTCGTGTAACATTTTAGTAATTCTGTTAGCTACAACCTTACGCCTTAACTTAATGGCAAGGTCACGACCGATGTTTTGTCTTTGATATAATTTCTGCTCAATTTCCTTGCCTAATAAATCTGTCTCTCCCTCTTCGGGTGTCCATCCTTGCAAGTCAACATTGATAAAGTCGGCAGTAACCCGATAAGGAGCCAAAAATCCATCTTGGATTCCCTGAAGTAGGGAATAGGTATATACTGGTTCTCCGAAATAATCAAGATTATTCGCTCCTTCATCGGCTTTCGGTGTGGCAGTCATACCAATTTGGGTAGCTGAGTTGAAATACTCTAACACTTTGCGCCATGCGGAGTCGTCTTTTGCACTTCCACGATGGCACTCATCAACGATAATCAAATCAAAAAAGTTTGGTTGTACCTCCAAGAACGGATCTGGCTTTCCTTCTTTTCCGACCAATTGATGATACAAAGCCATATAAACCTCGTATGATGAATCAATCTTTTCTTCACCCTCTCCAACAGAAGTTATCTTGGCCATAAACTTCTTGAATGGCTTGAAGTCTTGCACCATCGTTTGGTCAATGAGAATATTACGGTCTGCAAGATAAAGTATCTTCTTCTTTGATCCACTTTTATGAAGCCGATGGATTATCTGAAAGGCAGTAAATGTCTTGCCCGTACCAGTTGCCATTACGACAAGTACACGTTGCTGCCCTCTTGCGATGGCCTCTACTGTACGGTCAACAGCTATACGTTGATAATACCTTGGTTCATGGCTATGGGCATCATAGTAGAACGGTGTTTCTATTATATTGAGCTCTTCAGATGTATAACTCTTGGATGCAAGATAACGGTTATATAGTTCTTCCTCTGTCGGAAATTCCTCTAACTTGATTTCTGTTTCTTTCCCCGTGATAAAGTCATGTTCCAAGAACGCATCGCCATTGCTGGAGTAGGCAAATTTCAAGTCAAGGATTTGGGCATAATCCATAGCTTGTTGAATGCCACCTCCAACCGCATGTTTATTATCTTTAGCTTCAACTACCGCAATGGGCTTACCTTTATGGTATAATAAATAATCAGCTTTTTTACCCTCTGCCACTGAATGTTGGTTGCCAACAACAAGCACTCGACCATCCGTAAAATAGTACTCTTCACGCATGTTTACGCTTACTGCCCACCCCTTTTGTTGGAGTGCAGGAGTAATGAACATAGTGCGTACCTCTTGTTCTTTGAGTTCTTTCTTGTTTACTTCCATGACAATAATTCATTTATGGTTTACACTGCTGACAATCAAATCCTTCACATCAATATTAAGGGCATTGGCTATATCATTAAGCGTTTTAAGGTCTGGTTGAACAGAATTACTACACCATTTACTTACAGTACAATTGGATTTTCCAATCTGTTCTGCAAGCCATTTTCCTGTTTTTTGTTGTTCTGCAAGTACCACTTTTAGTCTATTCAAATTAGCCATGAGGTAAAAGGTTTTAATCTGAGAGCAAATTTATATAAATTGTCTGATAGTGTGAACAACTTCTGATAATAATTATTATATGGAAGCAAAAAACGGATTAAGAGGCTGTTTTAAATTAATTCTATTTTCCATCATCTTCTCTTTCTTTTTGTCGAAAGAACGTTTTCCGTCACCATGACTACAAAGGATTTGGCATCCATCAGACCACAGACGATGTGACCATAAGCCACCATCATCTCCTTGTGGGCTTCATGAATTTGTTTCTCATTCATAAACTCATATTAGAATTAGTCCTCCTTATATCTCTATACATCCAATACGAAAAAGAAAGTTTTACACGGAGTAAAAATCGGTATTTTTAGACTTTTTACAAGCTTCCCAAACAATCGTTGGAAGTATTTAACTAAGCAACAAATAGAAGCAACCTTTTTGAAAGCTTTCCAATGCCTCCACGATGGAAAAAATGCACTTCTATCATGGAAAAATCGCTACCCAGCAGAAAGCTGTCCAAATTTCCGCTCATTTAGTTTCGCATACGCAAATATAATTGTATTTTTGCCCGTTCACTCTTAAATTCCGCAAGCATGAAAGAAAGTATCACATCACGTATCAACAACCTGCGCACCTATATGAAGGCGCACGGATTGGCCGCCTATATTTTCCCCAGCACAGACCCGCACCATAGCGAATACCCTCCCGAGTATTGGAAAACACGGGAATGGATTTCTGGCTTCAACGGTTCTGCCGGAACGGCTGTCGTCACATCGGACGATGCCGCACTGTGGACCGACTCCCGCTACTTTATCGCAGCGGAAGAACAACTGAAGGACACTCCGTTCCGCTTGATGAAAGAACGTTTGGAGGGCACGCCGTCCGTCACGCAATGGCTGGCGGAGGTTCTTCCGCCGGGAAGCGCCGTGGGCATGGACGCATGGACCAACTCCGCAGACGAAATCCGCACCATCAGGGAAGAGCTTACGCATTGCGGACTGCACCTTGAAATAGCAGACCAACCGGCTGACACACTGTGGAAGAACCGTCCGGCTCTACCCGATTCACCAGTCAGAATACAACCGCCCGCCTTCGCAGGCCGTAGCATAACCGAAAAACTCGCACTCATCCGCGAGGCCATGGCCGGACGGCAAGCCGACGGGCTGATTCTGTCCGCCCTCGACGAAATAGCCTGGACGTTGAACCTGCGCGGCACGGACGTACATTGTACGCCCGTATTCGTAGCTTACACATGGATTACCCCCTCCCGCTGTACCTTATATATAAATAAGGTGAAACTCACGGAAGAGGTTTCTGCCCATCTGAAGAAATGCGGTGTGGAAACACGGAACTATACCGACATCCTGCCCGATTTGTCACGTTTTGACGGCAAGCGGATATGGACAGACTGCCAAACCACAAACTACGCCCTCTGCCGCAGCCTGCCCGAAACATGCTCCGTAGTAGACGCTGCATCCCCCGTGGGCTTGCTCAAAGCCGTAAAACATCCGGCAGAGGTGGAAGGCTACCGCCGCGCCATGCTGCGCGATGGTGTAGCCATGGTGAAATTCCTGAAATGGCTCATACCGGCGGTACAGGCCGAAGGACAGACAGAGCTTAGCATCAGCCGTAAACTGGAGGAACTGCGCAGCGAACAGGATTTGTTCTGCGGCAACAGTTTCGACACCATTGCCGGATATGCCCACCACGGTGCCGTGGTCCATTACGAACCGACTCCGGAAACCGATTTGGAACTCCTACCGAAGGGACTGTTGCTGCTCGACTCGGGCGCGCAATACGAAGACGGCACGACGGATATCACCCGCACCATCGCCCTCGGCCCGGTGAACGAGGAAGAACGCCACGACTATACCTTAGTCTTGAAAGGACACATCCGGCTGGCCCGTGCCAAGTTCCCGCAAGGTTGCAGCGGCACGCAACTCGACGCTTGCGCCCGCTATGCCATGTGGCAGGAAGGCATCAATTATCTTCACGGCACAGGACATGGTGTGGGTTCCTGCCTGTGCGTGCACGAAGGTCCTCATCAAATCCGCATGAACTATATGCCGTCCCCGCTCCTCCCCTACATGACCGTGACCAACGAACCGGGCATCTACAAAGAAGGGCGGCATGGCATACGCATCGAAAACACGCAGATCATCTTGCCCTATCGGGAAACCGAGTTCGGCACATTCCTCCAGTTCGACCCACTCACCCTCTGTCCCATCGACATGAAACCGATAGACTGGTCCTTGCTCGACACGGAGGAAATCGAATGGCTCAACCGTTACCACAGCCGGGTGTACGACCAACTGGCTCCGTTGCTCGACCACGAACACCGCACATGGCTCCGCGAAGCGACCCGGCCATACGAACACACAAAACCATCTCAAAAATCATAAAATATGGCATTGATTAAAAAACTCAACGACTTGACTCCCAAGTTCGGCAAACACTGCTACTTCTCCGAAGGGGCAGCCATCATCGGCGACGTAACCATGGGCGACGACTGTACCGTATGGTTTAACGCCGTCCTGCGCGGCGACGTACATTTCATCAAAATCGGCAACCGCGTGAACATCCAAGACGGCTCTTGCCTGCATACGCTTTACGGCAAAGCCCCCATCATCATCGGCGACGACGTGACCGTAGGACATAATGTCACGCTGCACGGTTGCGAAGTGAAAAGCGGCGCCCTCATCGGTATGGGGTCCACCATTCTGGACCACGCTGTCGTCGGTCATGGCGCCATCGTAGCCGCCGGCGCCTTGGTTCTGAAGAATACGGTCATCGGCGACGGCGAGTTATGGGGAGGCGTACCGGCCAGATTCATCAAGAAGGTAGACCCCGAACAGGCCAAGGAACTCAACGTAGGCTATGCCCAACACTACGTCATGTACTCCGACTGGTACCGCCGTTCGGATGCCCATCCCGAACACACGCATTACTGCACCACATCGGAAGAGTATGACGAAGCTACCCGGCGATAATACGTCAACACGTGAAATCATGAGAAAATTCAAATCCTCTTATTCTATCGGACTGCTATGCACCACCTGGTTCATGTCTTTCATCTTGCTGGCAGCCGCCGCTACGGCCATCTGCCGGCTGATGAAAGGACAAACCGGCATAGGACTTGCAGTAGCTCTGTACGCCTGTATCTGTCTTGTCATCGTAGCATTCATATATTCCTATTTTAACCAAATCAAACAGGTAGAAGTGACAGCAGACAAGGTTGTCATCAGAAAAGTATACGGTGCCATAACCATCCCCCGAAAAGAAATCCTATATGCTCGCCACAGAAAAACGCTCACCCGTGCCATCAAAAGTTGGGGTGTTTATGGGCTTTTCGGACTCACCGGAGAGTTTTGGGAGGACAAGACAGGACAATTCACTGTAGCAGTCAAAGACACCCAATCACTGATTGAAATTAAAACATCAAACAAATGTTACGTCGTCAGTTGCGACCGCTATGAAGAGGTTCTGAAACTATTGGAACAAGCCGAATGAAACTCCCTTGGACCAAAATATGACTCTGGCCGCAGACATGAAAGCCTCTGCGGCCAAAGTCGTTTCTCGGAAAACTTGACATCACCACGACGTAACCTTCGCCAGAATCGAATATTTTCCCCCTTCGGGAAAGCCAAAGGAAAATACGCCAGCCACGCACGGTTGCCCCTCGTACAAAAAGAAAGCCTGCACCGTCTTCCGGTGACATCCGTACCCGTAGGCTCCGCAGAACCGGGCGACAGCACTTCCGCCGTGACACAAGAAACAAGGAAAGGAGGAGCATCATGCTCTTATATTTTGGGCTGTGAAGTTCATGCAAATAGCGAAAAAAAGAGGTAAAAATCCGATTGTAAGCCCCCGAAAACGCCGTTTGGAACACTTTGATTTTCCAATCTCATGAGAATGATTTTTCGTTTGGAGCAGAACGATTTTCCAATTTGCTTCAAACGAAAGACAAAAATCCTCGAAAAAGAGGGGAAAACTCCCCTAAAACGCCCCCAAAATACCGCATTTTACTCTCTTTTTCCCGGAATCGGACATACAGACGGGAGCTGTTTTTGCCGATTTTCAGCCTATCGAAACACAAAAAAAGCGGACAAACGCCCGCTTTTTCCAACTTGTATCCTATCTGATTCATCCTTCAGAATTTCACACTATCGAAAATCAAATCCGACGCTCCGGCGTTCCGCTCGATATACTGTCCGGCAATCCGTCCCCGCTCCGCCAAGAACTTCCCGTCGGAAAGCAGACGGTCCATCGTCCGGCCGAAGGTGTCTGCATCCGTCACTTCCAAGCAACCGCCCTCGCGCAACAAATCCTGCGCCTCACGGAACTTGCGGTTGTTCGGACCGATAAGCACGGGTACGCCATACACCGCCGCCTCAGGCACGTTATGGATGCCTACGCCGAAACCGCCGCCCACGTAGGCCATCTCGCCGTAACGATAGATAGACGAAAGCAAACCGTAACCGTCGATAATCATGCAATCGGCACGGGCGGCACTTTCCTCCGTGACACGGGAGTAACGCACAAACGGACGGCGCAACTTTCCCTCTATCTCCTTCAAATGGTCTTCACTGACCACATGGGGCGCCAACACCAGTTTCATTTCCGGATGGGCGTTGAAGTAAGGAATAATCAAATCCTCATCCGGTGCCCATGAGCTTCCGGCCACCAACACCTTGGCATCTTGCTTGAAAGCTTTCACCAACGGCAAATCCTTGGCCTGCCGGCAAATGTCCAGCACACGGTCGAAACGCGTGTCTCCGGCCACGGTGACGTTCGTGATGCCTTTGCATGCCAACAATTCGCGCGAAGTTTCGTTTTGCACGAAGAAATGGGTCACACAACGCAACACATCGCTGTAACTGCGCCCATACCAACGGAAAAATACTTGGTTCTCACGGAAAATACTGCTCACGCTGTACACCGGAATCTGACGACGGCGGCAAGCATGCAGATAATTGTTCCAAAACTCATATTTGATGAAGAACGCCATGCGCGGACGAGCCAACCGCAAAAAGCTGCGCACATTGCCCGGTGTGTCGAACGGGAGATAGCACACCACGTCCGCCCCTTCGTAGTCCTTACGCACTTCATAACCCGAAGGAGAGAAAAAGGTCAGCAATATCTTGTACTCCGGATGCTCCCGCCGCAACCGCTCCATCAGCGGACGACCCTGTTCGAACTCGCCCAAGGAAGCGGCATGAAACCACACATACATTTCCTCCCGGCGGATGCTTTTCCGCAAGATACGGAAAGTATTCCATTGCCCTTTCACCATCAGCCACGCTTTCTTGCGGAAAGGCGAAACCAACACGACTGCCAGGGCATACAGATAAAGCGCGATCGAATATATCATTTCAGAATCTCTACGGCTTTACGCATTCTACGTAATGTTTCCTCCTTCCCAAGGAAAGCTGAAAGCTCATACATGTCGGGGCCCTTCCCTGTGCCCACCAAAGCCACACGCCAAGGATTCCAAGGCTTCTTGCCCGTCTCTTCCGCCCAACGGTCTACGGCCGCTTTCTGTCCCTCTACCGAGAAATCATCCAGGCCTTCCAGCAATGCGGCCAGTTCGGCCATGTCGGCCGCCGCCGTTTCCGTCCAATTCTTCCGCACGAACTTGTCCTCGCGGTCGTACGCTTCCGGGGCAATGAAGAAGAAGTCGCAAAGGGGCCACAGTTCTTTGATGAAATTGATTTTCTTCATCTTCATCATACCCACCACGGCTTCTACGCGTTCCATCGGTGCTTCTATCCCATTCTCGCGCAATATCTTGTCGAAAGCGGGAGCCAACTCCTTGTTGTCCTTCATCAGGATATATTCACGGTTGAACCACAGGCCCTTCACATAATCGAACTTGGCACCGGCCTTGCTGCATTTGGTGATGTCGAAAAGCTCCACCAGTTCGTCCAACGACATGATCTCTTGGTCTGTTCCCGGATTCCAACCCAACAAGGCCAGGAAATTGATGACAGCCTCCGGCAGATAGCCGCTCTCACGATAACCGGAGGACACTTCGCCCGTCTTGGGGTCGTGCCATTCGAGAGGGAAAACCGGAAAGCCGAGACGGTCGCCGTCGCGTTTGCTCAATTTTCCCTTCCCGTCGGGCTTGAGCAACAAAGGCAAATGGGCGAACTTCGGCATCATGTCAGCCCATCCGAACGCACGGTAAAGCAGGACATGCAACGGAGCCGAGGGCAACCATTCTTCACCGCGAATCACGTGGGTCACCTCCATCAGATGGTCGTCTACGATGTTGGCCAGATGGTAGGTCGGCAATTCGTCGGCACTCTTGTAAAGCACCTTATCGTCGAGAATGGAAGAGTTGATGACCACATCGCCGCGAATCATGTCGTCCACATGTACGTCCTCGCCCGGCTCTATCTTGAACCGGACGACGTACTGCCGGCCTTCGGCCAACAGCCGCTCCACCTCGTCAGCCGGCAACGACAGCGAATTGCGCATCATGCCGCGCGTAGAGGCATCGTACTGGAAATTCTGGATTTCCTGCCGCTTGGCCTCCAGTTCTTCCGGCGTGTCGAAGGCGATATAAGCCTTACCGGCATCCAGCAACTCCTGCACGTATTTCTTGTAAATGTCCCGGCGTTCCGACTGACGGTAAGGACCATGCTCCCCACCGAAACTTACTCCTTCGTCGAAAGGAATGCCGAGCCAACGGAAAGATTCCAAAATGTATTCCTCCGCTCCCGGGACAAACCGGTTGGAGTCTGTGTCCTCGATACGGAAAATGAACTCGCCGCCATGCTGGCGCGCAAAAAGATAATTGTATAAAGCCGTACGTACACCGCCTATATGCAAGGCTCCCGTGGGACTGGGAGCGAAACGAACCCTTACTTTTCTCTGTGTCATAACAACATTTGTGAATATTGTGCAAAAATACTACTTTTTATTTAAACGCCCCGTATTTTTTTCGTATTTTCGCCCTATATAAAATACGGAAAAAGAGATGAACAGACATAACCAACAAAACAGCCTTACCCCGAAGGCTTTGATTTATAGAATCGTCATCACGGTCACGGCCTTGTTTATCGTGTGCCTGTACATGCCGCGTGACGAACGTTCGACCTACCAGTTCGACGTGGGCAAACCTTGGCGTTACAGTCAGCTCATCGCGACCTACGACTTTCCGATATACAAAAGCGCGGAAACCATACAGACGGAACAGGACAGTATCTTACAGCACTACGAACCTTATTTCGCCATCGACGAGACCGTGGGGAAAGAACAGATAGAAAAGTTCAAGGCCACCATAAACGGACAGAAACCGGCCACCATACCGGCCAATTATCTGGCATACGTGGAAAACAAACTGGAACATATTTACGCGCAGGGCGTCATGGACACGGAGGATTTCGACCAAATGCACAGCGATGAAGTGGCGTCTATCCGCATATTCGCACAGAACGTGGCCAAGGAACAACCGATGACTCAGGTCTTCTCGCACAAAACCGCATACGAATACCTTATCGACTTGG
>OGML01000475.1_pt1 | contig 42483 bp, 49 predicted proteins | sample 1572951 | NCBI WGS metagenome assembly OGML01 (sample SAMEA2581883, study PRJEB24529) | metagenome | biome: Human gut stool | place: China | collected 2011 | reverse complement strand
CGTTCTCTTGGGGGTCCAAGGGGGATATTCTCTCACGTGAGAGAATATCCCCCTTTTCCCGTGCAGCGCCTACGGCGCTGCTTTCCTCTTCCGCGCAATGTGCGGAAAAATATAAAAAAGAGCACCCTTACGGGTGCTCTTTTCAAATCGCTGAGAATTAGCCGAACAGGGACATCAGGACGCCTGCGGCGATAGCGGAACCGATAACACCTGCAACGTTCGGGCCCATGGCGTGCATGAGCAGGAAGTTGGAGGGGTTCTCCTTCTGGCCGACGACCTGAGAAACACGGGCGGCCATAGGAACGGCGGAAACGCCGGCGGAACCGATCAGCGGGTTGATCTTTTCCTTCAGGAACAGGTTCATGAGCTTGGCCAGCAGCACGCCGCCCGCGGTACCGAAACCGAACGCGACGATACCCATAGCCATGATCTCAAGGGTCTGAACGGAAAGGAAGGTGGTGGCGGTGGCGGTAGCACCGACGGTGAAGCCGAGGAAGATGGTGACGATGTTCATCAGCTCGTTACCGGCGGTCTTCTGCAGACGCTCCACAACGCCGGACTCCTTGAACAGGTTGCCGAGCATCAGGCACGCGATCAGAGGCGCGGCAGAAGGAACGAGCAGCGCCACGAACACGGTGATCATGATGGGGAAGATGATCTTCTCGCGTTTGCTGACCTGACGCAGCGGGCGCATCACGATGCGGCGCTCTTCCTTGGTGGTCAGAGCCTTCATGATGGGGGGCTGAATGACCGGGACGAGGGCCATGTAGGAATAAGCGGCAACGGCGATAGGACCGAGCAGCTCGGGAGCCAGACGGGAGGTGACGAAGATCGCGGTCGGGCCGTCAGCGCCGCCGATGATACCGATGGAGGCAGACTGCTGGTAAGTGAAGCCCATGAACTGGGTACCGACATAGGTCATGAAGATACCGAGCTGAGCGGCAGCGCCGAGCAGCAGGGACTTAGGGTTCGCGATCAGGGGACCGAAGTCGGTCATCGTGCCGACGCCCATGAAGATCAGGCAGGGGTAGATGCCGAGCTTAACGCCGAGGTACAGAACGTCGAGCAGGCCGAGGCTAACGGTGCTGCCAACCGCCCACGGGGCAAGCACCGCATCGGCTACGCCGGCTTCCGACATCTCTGTCAGGAATTCCTGCGTGATGGGCGCTCCTCCGAAGAGGTCCCAATGGACGTGTCCTCCGGCGAACAGGATCTCGTGGAACATGTCCGCACCGGGAAGGTTGGTGCACAGCATACCGAACGCGATGGGCAGGAGCAGCAGCGGCTCAAAGCCCTTCACGATGGCCAAATACAGCAGGACAAAGGAAACGGCGATCATAATGAGGCATTTCCAGTTGCCCTCCTGACCGAACATATAGAAGCCGGTCTGCTGCATGAAATTGATAATAGCAGGCATTTATGTTTAGATTCCTTTCACAGTTTATTGAGCAAGAGGTGCCTAACTTAGCCGATGACGCACAGAACGTCGCCGGGGTTGACAGCAGCGCCCTTGGAAACTGCAACGGAGGAAACGGTGCCGGCGCAGGGAGCGAAGATCTCGTTCTCCATCTTCATGGCCTCGAGGATGAACAGCAGATCTCCTTCCTTGACGGCCTGGCCAGCGGCGACCTTCACATCGAGGATGGTGCCGGGCATGGGGCTGGAGACAGTGCCGGCGCCTGCGGGAGCGGCAGCCTTGGGAGCGGCAGCGGGAGCAGCGGCAGGCGCGGGAGCAGCAGCGGGAGCGGGAGCGGCAGCGCGGGCAACGGGAGCAGCGGCAGCGCGGGAGACGGGAGCGGAAGCCATACGGCTGCCGCCGGCGGCGGACTCGACGGTGACTTCGTAGGTGGTACCGTTAACGGTGACATTGTACTGCTTGATCATGTTTGTTCTCTCCTAAAAATTAAATTAGATTTTTTTGATGTTCACGATGTTCATGCTGCGGGACGAGATACCGACCTCTTCCGAGAGAGCGGCAGTGATCGCGGCCACGATCTCAGGCTGCATGCCCTGCGGCGCGGGGACCGGCGCGGGGGCGGCAGCAGGAGCGGCGGCAGCGGCGGCCGGTGCTTTCTCTTTGCCCTTGAGGATCGCACCCATTGCCATGGTGAGGAAAATGATGCAGATCAGGCCAAAGAACACCGTGCCAATACCCATCAGGGTAACGAACAGGCTGCTGTATTCCATTTCTTCCTTTTACCTTTCAATATTGGATTATAACAAAGCGATTACATGAATTGCAAGCGCGTATGCACTTTTTGCGCGTTTTTAACGGCTTTTCCCTCCTGCCTTGCACGGCAGGAGGGAAAAGAGACTTTCCTTACTGCACGGAGAGCACGTCGGCAAACGCCTGAATGGCGGTCGCCGCCTGGCCGAAGTCGCGCATCTGCTGGTCGATGCCGAGCTTGATGAAGGGGATCCCAGCGGCGTCGAGCGCCTTCTTTAGGTACGGGAACTCCATCTCCTCGGGATCGCAGAACTGCTGCATGAAGAGCACGAGGCCCTGTGCGCCGGACTCCTTGACCATGTTGGCCACGAACTCGCCGCGGCGGTTCTGGTTGGACTGCGGATCGTAGAGCAGGACGTCGTAGTCGATGTTGGTGAACTGATCGACGAGCGCCATCATCGGGTCGCCCTCTTCGCTTGCGTCGGTGCGGAAGGCACGGGACTCATGGGCGACATCGTCCGCCGCGATGGCAACGTTGTTGTCCTTGAAGATCTTGAGCAGCGTCGGGTTGTCGCAGATGATGCCGGAGGTGACGACCTTCACGCCGTTCCACTTGGCCTCGGGCAGCGCGGCGATCTCGGCGTTGAGGGCCTCGAGCTTCTCGGTGTACTCGGCCTTATCCATGAACCAGGCAGCCTTTAAGACGGCCGAGCGCATGATCGGGTCGATAACGTCGCAGTGGTCGCTTGCGAGCTTGACGAACTCACGGCGGGCAGCGCGGGACTTGTTGTAGACCTTGATGGCCGCAGCGATGTCCTCGCTCTTGATCTCGTGACCGGCGATCTTTTCAAGACCGGCCTTGACGTTGTTGTACTGATCCAGGCAGAACTGCTTGCCCCAGTCGGCAAAGCGGTTCTGAGGATGGGCGAGGAAGATGCACGGCAGCTTCTCACTCATGGCGACGCGGATGTTCTGGCTCATGGGGCGCAGCGTGTCGCAGATGGTCGGGGTAATAACGCCGTCCAGCAGATCCATCGTGCCGTCGAGCAGCATCTCGAGGTCGAGCTGGGCGATGGTGCAATAGAAGGTCGCGCAGTATTCCTTGGAGCGCTGCTCGGTCTTGTCGTTGCTGCCCCACATGCCGAACGGCATCATACCGGCGGCGTAAACCAGCTCTTCGGGGGCGTAATAAGGCATCACGCCGATGCACTTTTTGCCTGCGTCCTTATAGGCCTTGAGCTGGCCCTTGGGATTGGCGGCAACAGCGGAAAATTCATTAACGATAGCTTCGATACTCATTTTTGCACGCCTCCTTAGTCTTTCTTGTTGGCTTCCATAGCCTCGACCAGACCCTGCACGCGGGTCGCGTACTGCGCTTCGTTGAAGTTGCGCGGGTCAGCCTGGTCGCCGTCGAAACCGGCGCAGGGCACGCCGAGGTCAGCGGTGAAGCGGCGCTGCATTTCAGCCATGTAACCGGACCAGGGCTTGCAGGAGCGGTTGTAGTGGACGAGCACGCCGTCGACCTTGTTGTCGCGGCAGATACCCTCACGCCAGGCAACGCCCTGCTCGATGCAGACGGAGTTCGGAGCCTTGTAGTAAGCGCGGGCCATTTCGTCCATGTTGTTGTAAACAAAGCCGAACGCGGGCGCGTACACAACTGCGGTGACGTTGATACCATTCTCCTTGAGGGGCTTAAAGAGGTTCGGGAGCTTCGGCCAGCAGGGGATGCCCTCGAACATGACGCGGTACTGCTCGGGGAAGGGCAGCGTGGAGGTGCCTTCCTCAATGTTCTTCTGCAGGTCCTTGGACAGGAGTTCGAAGGCGTCGGCAGCAGCTTCCTTGCCGCGGGCAGTGACGACGTCGGCCATGTGGTTAAACAGGTCGAAGCCGCTCATCGGGGCGGGCTTGTACTGCAGGAAGTCGCAGACCTTCAGCCAGTTCTGCGCGGTGCGGTTCGCGTGCTTGCAGGCAAGCTCGAACTTCTTCTCGTCGAACTTCTTGCCGGTGAGCTTTTCGAGCTCATGGATGGCGTTGTCGAACTGGGCGCGGACGTACTTGACAGCGGAATCGCTGACTTCCACGGTGTTGTTGTAGGGGATATCGACCATGATGAGGGGGATGTTGCACATACGGGCGATATTCTCGTACCACTTGGTCATGCAGTTGCAGATGTTGTTGCAGCACAGGACAAAGTCCGGCTGGGGGATGCGCATCTGCTTGTAGGGCTTGATGGCCTCGCGGCGGAAGTTCTTATAGGCGATCTCCTTCTCGGTGGTCTCGGGCAGAGCCTCGATCTCGTGGATATCGTCCAGAACCGTGTAGGGGACCTGCGTCTTGGGGTCCTTCTTGGGCTTGCCGGTCTCAGGATCGATGACGACCTTGCCGTTTTCGTCCTTGAGGGGCTTGCCGCTGTTGGGGTCGATGATGAACTCGAGCGTTTCGGGGTCGAACTTGCGGCTGGCGCGCTTACCGGCGGCGTAAGCCAGGGAGATACGTGCGTAACCGCAGATATCGTTGTCGAAGCCGAGATCCTCGGCAGCCTGGCACATGATCTCACCGTCGCGCTGGGCGGCAATACCGGCAGCCTGGTTCTCGGGATACATCACGTTGAGGTCAAAGGCCTCAGCAAGCTCACAGGGGAACTTGGAGCTGGACCAACCGACCAGCTTACCCTGCTTCTTCGCTTCACGGGCGTCGGCATAGACGTCATCGACGACCTTGCGCAGAGCAAGCACGCCGGGACTGACTTGTTTAGCCATGATTGATTCCTCCTAATGCGATATAGAAAAATTTGATAACGAATGATGGGGATTATTTGTTCTTCAAAGCCTTCTGGTAGGCAAACAGAGCGGCGCCGAGCGCACCGTTATACTGCGTGAGGGGCGTGGTGTGGATCTCGTGGCCGAGCTGCTCCTGAAGGGCTTTCACGATGCCGTGGTTCTGTGCGACACCGCCGGTCATCACCACATCGTCGCGCACACCGATGCGGTGGCAGAGGCCGGAAACGCGGCCCGCGACGGACTTGTGGATGCCGTGGATGATGTCGCACTTGTTTGTGCCCATGGCGAGCTGCGAGATGACCTCGCTCTCGGCAAACACCGTGCAGGTCGAGCTGATACCGACCTCCTTGGTCGACTTGTCGCCAAGATCGCCCAGTTCTTCGACCTTCACCTCAAGCACGCGGGCCATGACATCGAGGAAGCGGCCGGTACCGGCTGCGCACTTGTCGTTCATGACGAAATTTTTCATCATGCCGTTCTCGATCTCGATGACCTTCACGTCCTGCCCGCCGATATCGACGACCGTGCGCACGTTCGGAAACAGGAACGCCGCGCCCTTGGCGTGGCAGGAAAGCTCGCTCATCTGCATGTCGGCAAGGCCGTCAAGGCTGTTGCGCCCGTAGCCCGTGGCAAGGACGAAATCCATCTGCTCGCGCGTCATGCCCGCGTTTTCCAACACCTGAGCGATCGCGCGGGATGGACCCGACGTGCCCGTGCCGACAGCGACGAGGGACTTGGCAACGATCTCGCTGCCGTCTTTTAAGATCACACATTTCGACGCGGTGGAGCCGACGTCGATACCCATGGTATAAATGCTCATTGTACTCTCCGTTTGCCTTCCCGTGCGCTGCGCGGTTCTTGCCTCCGCGCAGCGCCGGGAAAAGCATTGTTGTGATATTTTACTGCGCGTTCAGTGCGTCGTAGTCGCGGATGACGCGCGGCAGCAGCATCTGATGAACCGGGCAGATGCTCTCGGGGTTCTGATAGCAGGCGTTGGCGAAGGCCTGGATGTAGGGACGGATGTCGTTCATGTCGACGATCTCGTCGGTCAGGCCTGCCTTGGCGCAGAACTTCGGGCTGGACTTCTTGGCGTAGTCCTGGATCAGCGCGTTCATCTTGTCGATGGTGGGCTGCAGATCCTCGCCGGCCTTCTCTTCCTTCACGAGACGGCGGGCATACATGGCGGCCGCAGCGGTCTCGCCGTGCATGACGTAGATCTCGGTGGTAGCGGTGCCGATGGAGAAGGCGTTGTTGTCGTTGCCCTGCGGGCCGCCGAGGACGTAGTGCGCCGCGGCGGTGCCCTTGCGGAGCGTGATCTCCATCATCGGCAGCTTGCTGGACTGGATGGAGTAGATCAGGCTCTGGCCGAGGCCGAGGAGCTCAGCGCGCTCAGCGTCGTTGCCGACGTCGATACCGGTGGTATCCTGGACCCACAGCATCGGGATGCGGTCACGCGCGCAGAGGGTGACAAACTCGTTCATCTTGATGAGGCCCTGACGGTACAGCTTGCCGCCCACGCCCATCGCCTGGCCGTAAGTCGCCATCTTGTACTCGGGGTAGTTCATCAGCATGCCCTGATAGTTGGCGACAACGCCGACGAGCAGACCGTCGATCTTGGCAAGGCCGGTGATCATCTCGGGGCCGTAGCCGTGCTTGTACTCCATGAACTCGGAGCCGTCGAAAAGGCGCGCCAGAACTTCGACCATGTCGTAGGAGCGCTTCTGGTTGAACGGAACGATGCTGTAGAGGTCGTTGGCGTCGAACAGGGGCTCCTTGGGATCGTCGACGCGGAAGAACTCGGGATCGTAAGCGGGCAGCATGTCGATGTACTTGCGGATACCGGCGAGCACGCCCTCTTCATCGGCGTAGACCTCGCGGAAGAAGCCGGTCTCGCCATAGTGGATGGCGACAGTGCCGGGGATGTCGCTCTTGAGGTTCTTCTGTGCCTTGATGAGCGCCTCAGCAGCCTCCTTGTCGACATGGCCCTTGGGGCTCATACCGCCGACGATACCGGCGCCGCCGACTGCCATGTTGGCGTCCTGATGCGCGATCAGGATGGTCGGGGAGATGGAGTGATAGCCGCCGCCGGCGGGGTTCGTGCCGTAGATGCCGACGATGACGGGCACGCCCATCTGGTTGAGCTCGCTGTTGCGATAGAACGGCGTACCGCCGCCGCGGCGGTTGGGGTACACCTTCTCCTGCTCGTCGAGCTTAACGCCGGAGCAGTTCAGCACGTACACGAGGGGGATGCGCAGGCGCTTGGCCGTGTCGCTGCCGCGCAGCAGGCTGTCGGCCTGGCCGGGAACCCAGGCGCCGGCGAGCTTCTTGTTGTCGCTCGCGATGATGACGGCCCATTTGCCGTCGATACGGCCGAGGCCCTTGACGATGCCAACGCTGCCGTTCTTGTTGTCCTGGGGGTTATAGAGGCTGTTGAGGGGGCACCAGGTGCCTTCGTCAACGAGCTCCATGATGCGCTGCATCGCCGTCCACTGGCCGGACTCGTTGAGCGCCTCGGTGCTCTTACCGGCTTCGAGGGCAGCCTCGCGGATCTCGTGGATCTCCTGCTCCACCGCCTGGATCTCAGCGGCGTTGTCTTCGTGGAATGCGCTCAGATCCTTGCCGATGACCGGCATGCTCTGAAAGTAAGAGGGCATGGAATATTCGCTCATATTAAGTTCTCCTTCTTAAATCGAAATAACAAATTACTTATCCTTGGGAACCTTGATGAATGCCTGACCCGGATCGATCTCCTCACGGATGAGGCGGATGATCTCCGGAGAGGGACCTTCCATCAGCTCGGCGCGGGAGACGTCGATCTCGAAGCCGGTGTTCTCCTGAACCATCTCGGGAGAGGAGAACGGATAGTAGTAAGCGAGGTACATGCGCTTGGTCTCTTCATCAAACTTCATGATGCCGAGGTCGGTAACGACCATCTGAGGACCGCGGTTGCCGGGCAGGCCCGCGCGCTCACGGCCTCCGGGGCCGTCCATCCAGCCGCAGGAGGTGATGTAGTCGACATGGTCCATGAAGCGGCGCTTCTGGTGCTGCATCATGATGATGGTGTTGCAGTAGGTGGCAATGCCGTTGGCGCCGCCGGAACCGGTGAAACGGGTGGTGGGCTGCAGGTAGTCGCCCTTGCCGAAAATGCAGGTGGAGTTCACGTTGCCGTACGGGTCGATCTGCGCGCCGCCGATGAAGGCGACGAGACGATCCTCGTCGTGCAGCCACTCGTTGGCCTCGAAGCCGACGAAGCGGATGTTGGGCCACTGCACGGCGCAGTGCGCCATGAAGCGGTTATCGCCGACGGAGCGGGGGACCTCAACGGGGTCGCAGTCCATCAGACCCGACTCGACGATGGGGTGGCAGCTGGGGCAGACCGCGCGCTTGGCAAGGGACGCACCGATCAGCGGCAGGCCCGTACCAACGATGACGATCTGGTTTTCCTTGATATTCTTAGCAATGGCATACGCCTGCATTTCCTGCTTGGTATACTTCGTATAATCAGACATTTCTATTTAGCCTCCCAAACCTTAATGTGTAGTGGAATAGCCGAGGTGCGGCTCGTTCTTCAGGCGCATCAGACGGCTGCCGCCGAGCTTATCGAGCAGAGCGGACTGATCTTCGCAGCTGTAGACCCACTTTTCGAGGAAATCCTTGAAGGTCTCGGGGATCTTTTCGCCGCTCTTGGCGAGCTCGAAGGCCTTCTGGGCGTTTTCGGCGGCGAGCTTGAGCTTCTCGTCCTCGGGAGCCTTCTCCAGCGCCTTGGCAGCCTTGGCCGCAGCCTTTTCAAGCTGCTTGACGGCATCCTCGGCATCCTGATACTTGGAGGCCTTGTCGTATTCCTTCAGGCCGGCGTCGTCGTCGTCATAGTAATCATAGCACTGAGCGGGCCATGCGCCATAGGGAGCCTTGACGACCGCCTGCACGCACTCGCCGAAGATACGGGTCTTGGTCGGGTCGCGGCGGATGAACTCGTCGGAGACGATCTCCTCGCAGGTGACGATGGTCTTGCGCGCGGCGATCGCGATGTCGATATCATGGAACTCATCGCCCATGATGATGCAGGTGCCGTCCGGAGAGGCCTGCTGGACGTGGATGATGGCGGTGTCGATCTTGGGCACGGGCACGGCTACGACCTTCTGCCCCGGCACCATCGGGTTCTCGATCTCGACGCACTTGAGATTTTCGATCTTGGGCATAGTCTTGCGCTTTTCCTCGCTGATGCCCCAGAACTTCATCAGGCCGCTGCCCTGCATCAGGCGGACCGGCAGGAACGGAAGGCCGAGAGAAGAGGCGTGCAGCATGAGCATCAGCACGTCCTGAGAATAGTCCTCATACGTGAGCTTGCCCTGCTCGATGGCAGCGCGGAAGCGGCGGGAAACGTTGGTGTAGCCGGAGTTAGCGGTGTAGCAGTTGATGTAAGCAGCCACGCGGCCCTCGCCGATGAGCATATCGACTTCGCCGCCGCCGGGGCCGGCATAAACGATGAAGTCCTTCTGACCCTGACGCAGGATCTCACTAACCGTGGCATACGGCTTACGGTTGGTGGTGAAACCGCCGATCGCAAGAGTATCGCCATTCTCGACGTACTTTGCAACGGCATCGTGCAGTGACATGACCTTATTCAAGATAAAACCCTCCCTGATTTTGATAAACATTTTTATCGCCGAAGAGCCCTCTCTGCTTGCATGGATTCCGTCAAAAATTCTTCGAAAGATGCTCATACAGGCTTCAGTGTAGATTATAGTGGAACTTCCTCGCAAAATCAATGAAAACCCGTTCAGAAAGCGAAAAAAAACTGAACAAATTTTAGTGGCGCTTTTTGTCGTTTCCGTGGAGACGTTTCACATTCTTTTTGTGCAAAGCATGTAATTTGCAAGATTTCCTGCAAGTTTTCTGTCGTGACAGCGCAAAAAAGCGCCGGAGGGTCTCCCCTCCGGCGCTTTTACCTGTTCCTTTAGTCACTTGCCGTGCTGCATCGCGTCATAGCGCTGCATCAGCACCGCCATCTGCTCGCGCGTCAAAAAGCTGCGGTACTGTTTGTTCCCCGCCTCGTCTCCCGCGATCAGGCCGTTTTTCTCCGCCCAGGCGCGCGCCTCCGCGCTCCAGCCTGCCGGCGTCTGCTGCGCCAGTCTTTTCAGGTAGTTTTCCATCATCGCGTCAAACTGCTGTTGCGTCATCTCTTCCTCCTCATAGCGCGGCATGGGCGGCGGATAGCGCTTCGCGCGGATCATCGCGCTCGTGTACGTGGCGCCCGCATCCCACTGAAAATGCGGCCGGTCGGGAAAGCTCCCCCAGTCTCCTCCCCAGGAAAATCCGAGCATTTTCCCAATCTCTCCGACCCTTATAAAGAACGCAGGATCGTCGTACTCGTGCCCCGCCTCATTTTTGCAGATATCAAAGGCCAATCCTGCATGCTCGGCGTGGAACGACGGCGTCACCGCTCCTTTGGCCGCGTAGCCCTTCTCGGCGAGCATCCGCTGATACTCCGCATCGCGCACCGTCTCCGTCACCAGAACGCTCAACCCCTCGCGCTCAGCGAGCATAAGCAGCGTCCGGCAGTTCTCCGCCACGTCCGCGCGCAGGTCGCTGATGCTTCTGCTGTGGCGCATTTACGTTTCCTCCTGCGCGTTTTTGCCGTTCTGCGTGCCGAAATAAAACGCGATCACCATGAGATACACCGTGTTGAACTCCTGCGTCACCTTTGCCTGCACCGTCAGCACACAGAACGTGATCGTCAGGCACAGCGTCACGATGCTCTTCACGCTCAAAAGATTCGCCAGTCTCTTTTTCAAAAGCTCCATGCTCTCTCACCCCTCGCAGTCCTGCCCGCGGCACACCGTTTCATACGTCACGCCGCCCGCCGTATTTTCCGCCTTTGCCTTGGCATAGTAGCACGCGGCGCTCGTGCCGTAAGCGCCCCACGCCGCCGTCACCATCGTCGCGATCCACGGGAGCGTGCCCATAAAGCCCAGTTCGATCGCGAGCTTCGCGATCCCGAAGCCCTGATACGTCGTATAGAGCACGATCGCGCTTTCGAGCAGCAGCAACAGTTTGGAAAAGCTCGTACGTTTCCTTTTCATAAGCTCCCCCCGGTCATCAGCAGGGAGATCGCCGCCCCGATGAGCACGTACAGCACGCGATCCATCATCGCATCCCAGCGCTTTCCACCCTTCTGCGTGATGGTCTTCACGTCCGCCTTGATCTCCTTGACGTCCGTCTCCACGCCCTTTTCGCGCGAGGCGAGCACCTCCACTGCCGTTACCAGCTTATTCAGGTCCTTCTGCTGCTGTTCCAGCTTTTCGATGCGGTGCGTGTTCGACTTGGCGCGCTGCTCGGTCTCCGTCAGTTTGACCGAGATCTCCTGTTCCGTCATTCTTCCTCCGGCACCGCCTTTTCAAAGCTCTCCCATGTGTGATGCGCGTCCTCCACGCTCTGCCATGTAAATTTCTGTGCCTCGCACTCGAGCCACGTCAGATACCGGAAGTAGAACTCCACCAGCAAATGGCACGGGATGATATCGAGGATGATGCTCTCCACCTGCGAAAACTCATCCGGCACGCCCACGGTGTTCGGAAACCACACCTTGACCGTTCCCTTTTTCTCCGTCTCCTCCGCCAGCGCCTTGATGCCGCAGCCGCTGAGCGTCGAGTTGATCGCATCCAGCGTGAAGCTGTCGGCGTTGATGCGCGCGAGCGCCGCGATGGCCTCGCGCCGCAGCGCAGTCGAAACGCTGACCGGGCAGCGGGAAAAGAGCTTCTCCCGCCTTGCAAGGCCCTCGCCCTCCGCCGTCTGCAAAACGCCCTCCTGCTCGGCGTATTCCATCGCGCCGTCCGCTTCATCCAGCGCTTTGCCCGCCGCGTACAGCTCTCCGCCGCTCAGCGTGCCGCGCTCGGTGCGATAAACGCGCATCGGCTCCAAAAGGCGGCAGAGATAGTCATAATACGTCATGCCTCACCCGCCCCGATCTCCGTGATCGTCACCGTGCCGAGCACCGGCAGCTCCGTCGCGCTCACGCTCACATCCTTGTCCGGCGTGAGCAGGTGACAGTTCTTTACGCCCTCCACACCGTATAGGATGCTCGCGAGCTTCGCCGTATACACCGCCTCGCCCAGCCGCTCGCCGGTGAAGTACGCCTGCAGCGCCGCCGTCGCCGCATCGGTGATCTCCTGCATCGTCCAGCCCTGCTCCGCCGTCAGCTCCGCGCTCACGTTGACGGTCTTCTCTGTCGGCGCCTTGGCCTCCACATCCACCGCGATCTCGCGCTTTTTCTGCAAGACCGCCTCGATCTCGCCGAGCAGCTTCTTATCCGGCGCGCCCGCGTGCGTCGAAACATACACATCCACCGTGCCGATGCCGCGGGCGCGGCCGACCGCTTTCGCCGCCGCCACGTTCGGAAAGCTCATCGCCTCCTGCTCGTAAAACGCCGCGTTCGCGCCGTTCGGCAGGCGCTTGTAGCTTGCTAGTACGCGCTCGCGCAGCTTTTCGTCGCTCTCCTCGTCGCTGCCGCCGGAAAACGCCTCAGGATTTACGCACTGTGTGATGCCCACCGGATACACGGACATCAGATGGATCGCGCCCGCGATGGCGTTGCCGCTCGCCCCCGCCTCCACGGCGCTCGCCGGCACATCCACATACGTTTCGCCCTTTGCAAGCGTCGCCTTCTCCGTCGTCTCAAAGCGCACACCGCCGCTCGTCATCGCCACACTTCCCGCATCGATCTCATAATCCGTCACCGCCGCCGACGGCGCGGAAAAGCGCAGCACGCCCGCCGCTTTCGCCGCCGGAAGGCGCGTCAGCGCCCGCGTCTCGGCGTGATAATCAAGATACTGCCCCACCGCCGTCTGCGGAAAGCTCTGATCCAGCACCCAGTCCGCCTGCGCCAGAAGCGACTGTACCTCGCTCGCCAGCGCATAGAGGCGCACCATCGCGTCGCAGCCGTCGTTCGGCACAAAGCCCGCCTCCTCGGCAAAGATCGCGCGCATCCGCTCGTAGATCGCGTTCAGCTCTTCCATTCTTCACTCTCCCCCTATCGTCACGACCGCCTCGCCCGTTTCGTTCTCATAGCGCAGCAGCACGCGCAGCTCCAAAAATCCATTCTTTTCCGCAAGCTCCATGCCCGTCACGCTCAGGCCCTCTTCGTCCGCCAGCGCCTCGGCCGCGTACTGCTTTGCCGCCGTCGCGCGGCTCTCGCCCTTTTCCCGCCATAAAAGGTGCAGCTTGCTGCCAAGCTCCGGCACGAGCGCAAAGCTCCCGCGCCGCACACTCAGCTTAAAGAGCACGCGTTCGAGCAGCTCGTCCCAGCCGCTCACGTGCACGAGCCCGCCCGCGCCGTCGGCCACATAATCGCGGTCTTTGATCTTCAGCTCCATCCTCAGCCTCCCGTTCCCAGATACGGCATTCCGTTGATGAAAAGGAGCCCGTTGATGTCGATGCGCCCGTTGTTGCGCAGCACGATCTCCGTCCCCGCCGCGGCGGAGCGAATGCGCACCTCGCCGGGCGCCAGGTCGTCCGCGCTCTGCCCCACCGCGCCCACGGCGTAGGCCTCCTCGCCAAAGGTCCCGCCGCGCACCACCAGCACATCCTCGCCCTTTTTCGGCTGCCACTCATAGCCGCCGGGCGCGGCGGTCTTCACCTCGCGCTTTTCCCCGCTGCTGAACACCGCCAGCTCGCCGCCCTCGACCGTCACCGTTCCGTCCTGCGCCGAGGCCACGTCCTGCATCTCATGCTGGCTCAGCTTTCTCGATAGCCACATCGTCTCTCACTCCCTCTGCATCGTCACTTCGCACGCCTCTCCGCTCTCGCCAAAGCGCCTCACGCACTCGATCACGCGGAAATTGCCCACAATGCCGATCTTCGTCCCGCTCACCGCCGCGATATCCCCCGGCGCGGCGGTGAACCGCCCCGCGATCGTCACGCGCAGCGTCTCCGCGCCCTCCTTCGACTTTGCGATCTGATACTCCCCCGTGTAGCGCATTGCCTGCGTGCCGCTGCGCGCCGGCACGTAAAATACGCGCCTGCTCGTGCCGCCGCGAGCACAGAACGCCTCGTTTTTCACGCTCTGCTTCACGCCCGCCTTGCTGTCCACCACCAGCGCCTCGGCGATCACGCCGTAGCGCTTGTCGCAGTAGGCGAGCGCCGTCACCGGCGTTTTGGCGTCGATGCTCACGCGCGCGGCCCTGCGGTTTTTCTTCACTTCCAGCGCGCCCGTCTTGTCGAAATACGGCGCGATCCCTCCGTGCAGCGCTGCAAAATCGTTCAGCGCCTTCCACTGGCTCGACCCGTTCGCCACGCGGTACCGTGCCGCAGCCGTCACCGCGTCATAGCCCGTGCACACAATGCCGTACGGCATCACATGGTTTTTGAGGATCTCCTCCATCGTCGCCCACTGATAGCTCACGCTCTCTGCCTCGTTGTCGAGCAGCAGCGCCGCCATGCCGCGTCCGCTCACCTCAAGCTGCAAGCCCTTTTCATCGCATGTCACGCCGCACTCGTCCACAACGCCCGCAAATTCGACCGTGCCGTCCTCTCTCGCCGTAAAGCGCACCGCCCGCCGCAGCGTCTCCGCCATCGCAGGCTCGTATGCGCACCGCAGCGTAAAGCTGTCGCACGGCACGCTTCCCGTGTAGGAAAATTCCCACTTCAGCAGCGTCGGCAGCTCAAACTGCGCACCGTCGCACGTCGTCAGATATCCCTTCATCACGGCAGCTTCACCCGCTCTCCCACGGCGATCCTGTTGGGATTTTTGATCTGCGGATTCACGTTCAAAAGCGCCGTCAGCGTCACGCCATACGTGTTCGCGATGCCCCACAGCGTGTCGCCGCGCTTGACCGTGTAGTACGAGCTCGCCGTTTTCGTTTCCTTGCCCGCGCTGCCGCTTCCGCCGCTCACGCGGATGAGCGACGTATCAAGTGGGCTCGTCTCCCAGAAGACAAAGCGGTAGCGCACGTAGTTTTCAAGCGGCTGCTGCGCCAGTTCCAGCAACACAAAGTACGCCTGCGACGCCTGCCACACCGGATGGATCAGCAGCCCCGGCCCGCCCTGATAGAAGACCGATGCCAGCTTTTTGAACTCGTCGTAGGCGCCCTTCCCCGCAAAAACGCCTTCGCCCTCCATCACGCGGTAGCTCATTCCGAGATCCTGCATCCCGTAGCGCCCGAACGGCACCTTCGCCACTGCCACCTGCCGCTTGAACGAGATGGTGTAGGTCTCCGGGTTGTGCGGCCAGACATAATCCTTGTATCGCATCGGTGCAAGGTTCATCCTCCCGCCCCTTTCTCAGTAAAATAAAAATCCGCCGTCGTATCGGCGCGCGTCGCGCTCCAAGCTCAGCGAAAACGACTCCGTCTCGCGCACCTCCTGCTCCTGCGCGAGTGAAAAGTCATTTTTCCCTCGCGCTGCCGCCGCGCTCGCCCCGTCGCGGCCGTCCGCGCTCAGGAGCTTTCTTATCCAGTCGGACGCATTGTCCGCGCTCTCGGCCTCCCTCGCGCGCAGAAGCGCAGCGTTCGCCGCCGCAGTGCCCGCCAAATCGGCAGAAAACGCCGTCTCCCTCTCCGAGCCATCCTCTTCCTGCGTCGCACCCAGCCCGAGCTTTTGCCCAAGCCGCACCGCCGCCGTCTCCACCGGATCATCCGCTGCTTCTGCCACAGCTTCCGCGCCGCCGCTCATCTCCGCATCCTGCGCCGCGGCTTCCTCTTCCGAAAGCTGCGCCTCCGCCGCCTTTTTCTGCGCCGTCCCCTCCGGCACAAGGGAGAGGCGCTTTTTCAGCGCCTCTTCCCGCGCGCGCCACAGCTCTGCGCCTCTTTGCAGCGCCCATTCGATGTAATTCAAGGTTTTCGCCCCTCCTTCATGCGGATAAAGCGCGCCATATCAAAGCTCGCGTTGCCGCCGCCTGCGGTTTCGCCGAGCTTTGCGCCGCAAATGCTGCACCGCGCCTCCTCCGCGCGCGTCCGGCACTCGGGGCACAGCCGCTCCATCGCCTCCTCGCGGTCGAGCATCTCGTGCACAAGGCAATAGAGGTAGTCCGCGTCCGTCATCTCCTGCGCGCGCTTTTCGCTCGGCAGCGCGCCGGCATATCGGAGCACGCGCCATTTCAGCCGTTCGTAGGGCACGTGCTCCATGCTTTTTTTAGCGCTTCCACCTTCTCGCGCCCGTCCTCGCTCGACGGGTTCTCCGCCCCGTCAAGCAGCGCGTAGCACCGCACCAGCTCGTTGATCTCGCCGACGCTCAGCGCATTTTCAACGTCCTCCGCGCTTGCAAAGGCCGCCTCTCCGCCCTCCGTCAGGCTTCTTTTGAGCAGCGCCGCGTTCGCGCGCAACGCACGCTCTTCTTCGTCGGCGCAGTCAAGCTGCGCGATCTCGCGCCGCAGCGAGAGCGTCTCGCGGGCCGAAAGCAGCCGCATCGCGCACGTTCTCTCCCCGATGCGCACCGTCTTCTCCTGCTCGCGCCCCAAAAAGTTCAGCAGAAGCTCGTCCATCAGCTTGCGATCTCCATGCGCTTACGCGCGATGATCGTCACCTTCTCCGCCGCCGGGTCGCCGAGCTTGCCCGCCTCTTCAATGCTGCTCCAGCGGCACTGCGAGTAGATGATGCGCTTGTCCGGCTTGCAGATCACAAGCGAAAAGTCGTTCAGATCATAGAAGTTGATGCCGTCGCTGATGGCCTCATCCGTCGCGTACAGGCGGCTCAACTCCAGCGTGTACTTGTTCGCGCCCGCGATCGTCGCCACCGGCTCGTTTTCGCCAAAGGCCTCGATCTCGCGGCTCGTGCGCGTCGCTCTCGTCGTGTAGCTCTGCACCACCGCCACCTTTTTGCCGTCGACTTCAAGATAGATGTCGCTGCTCAGCGGCAATACCGTATTCGCCATATTTTTCCTCCTTACACCGTGATGTGCGCCGTCAGATAGATGCGGTTCAGCCCGTGCGCCACCGTAAAGCTGAATTCCACCAGGCACACCGTCGGGTCGCTCTTGAGCGCGCTCACCAGCACCTCGCCGTAGCTGTCCACGATCTCGCGGCTCTTCATCTCCTCGAGCTCCAGCACCACCTGCGAGCGGATGGCCCCGCGGCTCTGCGCGGTGTTTTTGCTGCGGGCAAAGCGCGTGCGCAGCGCGCTGCGGATCGTCGGGATGACCTCATCCACGATCAAAATGGTCGTCAGCTCGCGCCACGTCGTGTCCGCCGCCCCGCCGCTCGAAGTCTTCGTCGTGATCCCTCTCACCGGCGAGGAAACGCCGCCCACCGTCTCGATCGGCGTCACGCCGCCGCGCACCAGCTGGTCGATCTCATTGTCACTCAGTCTCTTGCCCGCCGCGCCGAAAAGCGTCAGCTCCGCGCCGTTGATAGGCACGGATGGGTCGGTGTTTCCCGCGATCACCGCCGCCACCGCCGCCGCGGCAAACACCGCGCTCATCGTACCGCCGCCGTCCGATGCGATATCCGGTCCCACCAGCACTACGCGCTCGCTGTTGACAGCCTTCGCGCGGTTCACCATCTGCGCGACCGTCTCTTCCGAACCGCCGATGACCGCGATGCGCTCGTGTCTCGCCGCCGAGGCATCCTCTGCCGCCGTTTTGAGGAGCAGATGCACGCTCTGCGCCGCGCTGTCGCACACCATCACGCCGACATCTTCCTCATCAGAGAGCGCCGCAAACGCGCTCGCGTAGTCCTTCTCTTCACTCTCGTCCTTGCCCACGGCCACAGCCTTCACTGCACCCGCGCCGTTGGCGAAGAGGAATCTGAGCAGCGTGCTCATGCCATACACGCCGCTCGCATCCTCCCCGAATACGCTCTTTCCCTCTTCATACGAGGTGATGAGCTCCACCTTATTGGCCGTCCCCTTCGTCGCCACCGCTGCCGCGCCGATCGTCTTTGCCGCAGCGCTCGCGCTCACCACGCTCGATGCGTCGTAGGACGAATACACGCCCGGCCGCTCATGGATCGTACTATTCACGTTCTTTCACCGTGCCTTTCAATACAAAATCGGTAAACACCGTCTCATCCTCCGCCGTCTCCGCGACAAAGTACGCCGCATATTTTGCGCTCGCGTCCAGCCGGAACATGCCCGTCGTCTTGTCCCAGCCGGTCTTGCCCCACTGGAGCGATCCGAGCTTCAGCCCCTCCGGCAGCGCCGTCATCAGTGCCTGCGTCACCGCCTCCGCCGCTTTTTCGCAGCCCGCCGCGCCCAGCGTCCTCGGCGCATACACCTCGATGAGCAGCGTCAGCAGCATTTTTCTCCCGTAGACAGATACCGTCTCCTGCGTTGCCTCGTCGACCTTTTCTCCCAGATACTGCGCCGCGCCGCTCTCCTCGATCACCGTCTCCTTCGTGCCGACCGCCGCCACCGCGGTCGCATACCGCTTGAGCTGTTCTTCGCTGTAACTCTCGATCGCCGCGCACCCCGCCGCCTTGATCGCCGCAGCCACCGCGCGCTTCACCTGTCCGACCGCCGTCATGCCTCTTCCTCCTTCGGATGCAGCATCGCCCAGTAGTAGGCGATCTCCTCACCCACGTAAAACGGCCCCGCCGCGCGCACGACGTACCGCCTCTCTCCGCACTGCACAAAGTCGCCCATCGCGACCGCAACGTCCGCCGCCCCCAGGTACCGCCAGCACTGCTCGTCGACCGCGCCCAGCGCCGTTACAGAGAACGGCTCCTTGCCGTTCTCCCTCTTCACAAGCTGCAAAAATGCCTTCGTCTCCGCCGTCTCTCCGCCGTGCAGCACCGAAACGCTCATGCCGTAGCGCGCAAATGCCTCACTCAGCGCCCGCTTCACGTCTCCACCCCGCGGAAGCAGAACCCGCCGTCCGTCGTATACGGACGCATCAGCGCCCACGCCTGCTCGCGCAGCAGCGACAGCCTTTTGCTCCCCTCATCGGACGAACGCTTCGTCACTGTCAGGTCGCCCGCGCGCAGGGAGGAAAACTCCTCCCCACCCGCTCTCGCGCTCTCCAGCGCGGCCGCCGCCAACCACGACGCCGCGCAGATAAACGCGCTCTCGCAGTCCTCCTTGGCGACGCCCTCTTTCAGCGCGCGCACAAGGCTCTCCTCCTGCGCCGTGCAGATCATTCGGAGCATGCTCTTCTCGCTCTCGTCCGCCTTGCTCAGCGCGCACGCGATCGAAAAGATCTGCTCGCTCATGCTCTCCGCCATTCGCTCTTCCTCCTTACTTTTTACTGTAAGGACAGCACCTTCGAGGCCTCCTGATACGGCTTTGCAAAGCCGGAAATGCTCGTGATGGCCGCGCGCTCCAGCTGGCGGTCGATGAGCTTGTCGTACTCGACCAGCACCTCGCTGCCACAGATGCGCTCGAGCGCATAGTTCTTGTCAAGGCCGATGATCTTGCCCGCGGGCATTGCGCTCGTGCGCAGGAGCTTCGCACCCAGCGGGGTCGCGAGCGTGCCCGTGCCCTGGAAGTTGAGGCCCGTCAGCGGGTTCTGGAACTCCGAGAGCTTGAGCATCGCGAGCATCATGTCGCTGCCCATCAGCATCGTGTTCATCGTATAGGGGTCAAACTGCGACCAGAAGCCCAGCAGCGCGTCATAGCTCAGCGTGCCCTTCGTGCCGCCGATGCCGTCATCGCCGATGGTATAGCTTGTTGCCGCATTGTTGTTGCCGTCGCCGTTCATCAAAACGTCGATGGCGTCCTTTAAGTGCATGCGCGCGATGTACGCGCCGATCTGGCGCAGCGTCACAGAGAAGAGGTCCAGTCGCTGGAAGCGGATAGCCTCATAGGACGCGACCAGCATTCTGCCGCGCTTGTGGAGCTTCACAAGATTTTCCTGCGTGCGGATGCTGGTCGTCGGGATGCCCGCGCCCTCCTCCACGCGCTTGAGCTCCTTGTCGTCATCCGTCGGAACGGACGCGATAGAGCGGTAGTCCATGCCGTCAAAATTCGTCACGGTCGCAGTGATGTCGGGCAGGATGTCGCTTTCCATGCCCTGGAGCACCACGCGGGAGACGAACTCCGGGAACAGCACGGACGATTCGCTCGTGTGGAAAAACTTTTCCACCATGTCGCTGCCCGCGCCCTTGACGTGGATATCAAAGCGCTTGAGCTGGCGCTGAAAGGCGTCCAGCCCCTCGAGCGCCGTGCCCTTGTAGTTCTCGCTCGGGTCGAGCGATTCGAGCACCTTCAGAAAACTTCTGCCGCTTTGACCGTACATGCCCTTTTCGAGCTTCACATTTTCATACTGATAAGCCATTTGTCCTTCTCCTCCTTAAAGCTTGATGACGGCCTTGTCCGCCGCGCTGTCCACGCTCAGCACAAGATAGCTGCTGCCGCTCTGGTTCTCGCCCGGCTTGCTCACGCCGCCCGAGCCGTCCGCCATCAGCTCAGTGTAGCCCACCGCAGGCGCCGTGCCGCTGTATTTCACGCTCGCAAGGCCGCCGAGCTGCACCGTGCAGGCCTTGCCGTCATGTGCGACGGCGCGCACCACGCCGCAGAAGCCGTCGCCCGCCGTGCACTTGCCCACCGTGCCGTTCGCGCTCACCTTCACAATGTCGCCCTCACTGACCGCGCCGCAAACAAACGTTGCGCACCACTCGCCGATGCCCTCATAAGAAATGCTCATACCGTTCCTCCTTGATCTGTTGTTCTATCCAAAAAGCGCCGCTGCTTTTTGTTCCTTTTCACACGCGAAAGTCGCTCTCGTCCTCCGCCGCTTTCGTCTTCTCTCCGTAAGTGAGCTGCGTGCGCAGCCCCAGCTTTTTCGCCATCTTCCCGCGATACAGCTTCTCCATCTCCTTGAGCTCGCTCTCGTCGAGCTTTTCCGCGAGCTTTTCAATGGCCTCGCCATCCGCCTCCTGCTCGCACACGAGCATCAGCCGCTTCACCTCGCCGCGCAGCTCACTCAAGTAGCGCTTACCGACCTCCGCCTGCTTTTCAAGGCTTTCAAGCTCCCTCTGGTTCGCTCTTGACCCGCGCCGCTTGACGAGCGTCTTGAGCGTGCCCGCGTCCTCTCCGCCGCAGCGCTTCAAAACGCCCGCTCTCGGCTGCGCCGGCACCGCTACAAAGCTCCACTCATACGCGTCCTGCGCGTTCACAAGCTCCGCGCAGCACACCTTGCCGCCGTACACCTCGCCCTTTTTGTGCGCGCAGGTGTTGATGTCCTCACCACAGATGGAGCACACGCACCTTTCCACGCTGCACCCCACGCTCACTTCCTTTTTGATGCCGCCCTCGATCTGCGCGATCAGCGCGTCGTTCTCGCCGCCGCGCAGCATATACGCATAGCCCTTGAGATAGCAGCGCCCCTCGCCCTGCGAGCAAACGCCCTCTTCCTCCACGATCTCCGTGCGGTAGATGCGCGCCGCCTGCCCCTTCGCCGTCCACTCGTGGTCAAAAATGCCGCTTTTGCCCACAAACAGCTCCGCGAGCTCTTCGAGCGTCGCGCGCGGAAAGCGCTCGCCGTCCCGGTCCACCTCGTTGTCGCACAGCCGCACGGCAAAGGTGTAGACCTCGTCCTCTTTGAGCGCGCGCTTCGTGAACTGGTTGATGATTGCCAGTTCCTCGCGCGTCACCATGCTGTTTTTGAGCCCATTGCTCTCTTTTCTCACTTCCATGCTCATTTCCCCTCCGCTTCGTCATTTTCCTGCCTGAGCTTTCGCGCCTGCTGCAAGTAGAGTGCCGCTTTGGCCTCCTCCACCTCATCCTGCAGGTTGATGTCCTCCCAGTCCACCACCGCACGGCAGCCGTAGCCGTGCATCCTAAGCCACAGCGTACAGACGCGCTCGATGACCGGTTCGAGCGTGCGCCGCAGCGCCGTGATCTCGCTTGTCAGCATATCCGCCTGCTGCGAGCTCATCCGCTCGGTCGACGACCAGCTCAGCCCCAGCATAAACGGCGGCAGCCCCGTCTTCGCCACCAGCTGCTCTAAGATCTGCCGTACCGGCGTCTCGCTGTCGAGGATCTGGTTGTCCGCGCCGATGGCCTTGATCGATACATCGCCCACCGATACAAAGTCGCGCACGCTGCCGTTTCTGCCCTCCTGCATCGCCCGCGACCATTCCTCGGCGATCTGCTCGGCGCGCTCCTGTGCCGCCCCGCGGTCGAGCTCGCCGTCCTGCGGCTTATAGGTCACCGCAAAGCGCACATTGCCGCAGCGGTCCCAGTTCTTTCCCATCGCGTCGTAAATTTTCAGCAGCAGCCCCGTTAAGTACGGCATCGAGCGCAGCATCGAAACGCCGTAAGGGTGCCCCGCTTCGGGGTTGAGCGGCGTAAAGAGCAGCAGGTCCTGATACTCGAGCGGCACGCTGCGCCCGCCGCCATCCACACCGCACAGGCAGAATTCGAGCGGATTGTCCCCCTCGCGCACCTCCACCTGCGAAACGTCCGCGCACAGCACCGCCGCGATCTCGCGTCCTTCCGCGTCCGGTACGATCTCGCCCACCGCGCGCCCGCAGGTCAAAAGCGAATCGAGGTAACAGTCCAAAAAGGCGTTGATGCCCCTCTGCCCTCTGCCCACCGGCACCTCGCACAAAAAGCGCTGCAAGCCCTGCTCCGCCCGCTCGTTGCCGCATGCCACGCGCACGCCGCCCGTCAGCCGGATCAGCTTGCAGATGGCCGCGTCCACCACCGGCACCGCCTCGCGCACCTCGCGGTAAAGCGCTGTCTCCCCGTCCAGCAGCGGCACATAGCTCTCAAGCCGTCCGAATGTACTGCGTCCGCCGCTGCGCAGCTGCACGGCGGTCTCGCCGCCCGTGCTTCTCTCCTTCTGCCAGGGTACTTTCATCCTGTCCTCTCCTTTTCCGTTTTGTTCATCGCGCCGCGCGCTCCACCGCGCGCATCGCAATGCCGCCTCCGCGTTCCTTTTTCGCGATCGACACGGCAAAATACCGCATCTCATCCATCGCGTGATCTCTCTCCTTTTTCGGCCGGTCTCTTCCCGTTCCGCTCTCCTCCCAGCAGTACGCCGCGATCTCGCTAAGGCAGCTCTCGCAGCCCTCGCAGATCACGATCTTTCGCTGCTTCAATAGGTTCGCCGTCACGCGGATGCCGTCCGCCACATCGTTGTCCGCCCTGCTCACAGGGAATCCCTCGCGCCGCAGCGCCTCAATAAAGCTCGCCGCCGACGGGTCGACGATCACCTTTTCCACTGTCTCCCCCGCCGCAAACTTTTTAAGGTCCGCCACATACTCCGTGTCCGTCTTCTGCCGCCCCTCTCTGCGCGAATCGAAGTAATACTCCCGCGCCCGGTACCACACCCCGTCCTTGAGCGCCCACAGGCCAAAACTCGTCGGATTCACCGTCCCGTAGTCGATGGAGATCCTCACCCGCTCCCACGGCTTTTCCGGCACACGAGCGCAATACTCCTGCGGCGTAAAGAAGTCATAGATGAGCCCCTTCGCCGCCGTCCACTCGCCCAGGATGAACCGCCGGTAAAATGTCCCGCTGTATGCCTTTTCGTACCGCGCCCGAATGCGCGGCGAGAGCGACGGATTGTCGTCCATCGTAAAGTGCAGATACAGCGCCCCGCGCTCCTCCGCGCGTAAGATCCACTCGCGGTAGAACCAGTGCATCGGCCCCTCGGGGTTGCAGTTGAACCACAGCTTGCTGCCCGATACGCTGCATCGCGCGCTCGCCTGCTCCACAAACGAGCGCGGCATCAGCGCCGCCTCGTCGAACAACACCCCCGCCAGCGTCACGCCCTGGATGAGCGCCGCGCTCCCCTCGTCGTATCCGCCGAAGAGGTAAAAGCGGTTTTCCCGCCCTCCGCTTCGCACGATCACTAAATTCTCGCTCCGCTTCTCCTCGCAGTGAAAGCCCAGCGCCGTCACCTTCGGTAAAATCTCATGCAACACGTTGCGCCGCAGCGACACGATCGTCTTCCCGCACAGCGCAAATTGCTCGCCGCTAAAGCGCCGCATCGCCCACAGGAAAAAGCCCATCCCCATCGACAGCGTCTTTCCGCTTCGCACCGCCCCGTCGCAGATGATCGCGTCGTACTCTTGGTACCTTGGATTCGCCCACCAGGTCATTGCCGTCTTCTGCTTGGCGGAAAACTGCTTCACGCCCGCCAATCGTCCTTCTCCTCTCCCGCCTGCTCCAGCGCCTGCAAGAACTCCGCCGCCTCGTCCGCGTCTCCGCCGCCCAGCATGTCATAGAGCGCGCTGAGCGCCTTCACCCGGTCGACGAACTTGACCTCCACCGTGCCGTTGCCGTTTCTCTTGAACTCCGCCACCGCCGACAAGTCCATCTTTCGGATGAGCTGCGCCGTCGGCTCGCTCAGATACGTCAGCTCCACCCCGCGGTTCACCCGTCCGAACGCGATCTCCTTGAGCGCCTCGATCACATCCTCGCGCCCCAGCTCCTTTTTCTCCATCGTGTCCCCCCATTTTGTTTTCTCTTTTCACTCGAACCCCGCCGCACCCGTTTTGTTGCACAGTCGTATGCACGCGCGCAAAATTTTGCGCGCAAAAAATGCCGCAGTACCTGCGGCAGCGAAAAAGGGAGGGGCATCTCTTTTCAAAAAGAGATGCCCCTCCCTTAAACCCTCCCAGAGAAAATTTTACATTGCAAGCGAGCAGCTCGAAGAGCTGCAATGCTTGCCGATTGCACTGCCAAGCGCGCGGCGTTGCCGCGTTTGATTTTGCTATACGATTTGGCTTGCTCCTACTATCCGCTGCCGCTCTGCCCATCTTGTAGAAGTAGAGCCTAATTTCCGTCTACCGGAGCACTCCACAATGCGGCGAGCGTTAGCAATGCCGCATTCGGCAGGCAGTCTGCCGCCGAACAAACGTCACTCGCGCCTCACGGTAGTAAGGCGCGGTTGCGAGTGGTGACGACTCGCAGGGGTTCATGGCGAAGCCATGTACACCGCACTTACACTGCGCAGCGCGTGCAGTCATTCAAGCTACAGACTGCCAATGTCGGGGGTCGAGGGGCTCTCCCCTCGCGTTCTCTTGGGGGATTTAAAGGGGGCCATTCTCTCACGTGAGAGAATGGCCCCCTTGATTCGCACCCCTGCGCGGCGCAGGGGAATCCCCTCCCAGCATGGGAGACAATCATTCGAGAATGAGCTTTTCCAGCTCACTCGCATCATCGGCGATCATCTTCGCGCCGGCTTCGATCACAACTTCCCTTGAGCGGAAACCCCAGCTCACAGCGATGACGTTCAGTCCGGCGTTCAGCCCCGTCTGCACGTCCACTTCGGAATCTCCGACGAACACTGCGTCCTTTTTTGCAATTCCCAGCGCTTTCAGCGCCGTCTCCGCCATGTCTGGGTACGGCTTGCAGCGCACGCCGTCGCTCGGGCCGACGGCAAAGTCCATCCGGTCGCCGAAATACTCACGGCTCAACTTCTGCACCGCGCTGTCCGGCTTGTTCGACACGACCGCCAGCTTGATGCCCTTTGCCTTCAGCTCGCTCAGCATGTCCAAAAGTCCGTCGTACACCCGTGTTTTGATCTGGCAGTGATCCTGATAGTACGCGCGGTACGCCGCGAGCGTCTCCATGATCTTTTCCTCGCTCGTCCCCTCCGGCACGGCGCGGCGGATCTGCTTTTCCGCCCCGTTGCCGACAAAGCGCCGCATCTCCTCAAGGCTCCGCTCTGGATAGCCCATCTGCCGCAGTACATGGTTCGTGCTGTCGCGCAGGTCCTCCAGCGTATCGAGCAGCGTCCCGTCCATATCAAAAAGAACCGCTTTATAGCTCATATTCTTCCTCTTTTCTTATTTTGTTGCCTTATTATAATCTGCTTCATGCACAAAGCGCAACCCCGTTTTTGCTCATATCTCTCCGTCTGCACCCTTGCGCCCCCTCTTCTCCTCTGATATAATTATTGAATGATTTTATAGCTAAGGAGCGCTGTCATCATGCATGAACTGGAACGTCTCTATCATATCCACTGCGCCAAGGGTGAAGTCGGCCGCTATGTGATCCTGCCCGGCGACCCCGGCCGCTGCCCCTCCATCGCCGCACTGTTCGACGATGCCCATCTCGTCGCGCGCAACCGCGAATACACCACCTACACCGGCACGCTGCTGGGCGAAAAGGTCTCCGTCTGCTCCACCGGCATCGGCGGCCCGTCCGCCTCCATCGCCATGGAGGAGCTGCATCAGCTCGGCGCGGACACCTTCATCCGCACCGGCACCTGCGGCGGCATCGACTTAAACGTCAAGTCCGGCGACATCGTCGTCGCCACCGGCGCCATCCGCTACGAGCACACCTCGCTCGAATACGCGCCCATCGAGTTCCCCGCCGTCGCCGATTTCGACATCACCCTCGCCCTTCGTCAGGCATCCGAAGAGCTCGGCTACTGCACCCACACCGGCGTCGTCCAGTGCAAGGACAGCTTCTACGGCCAGCACTCCCCGGAAAAGAGCCCTGTCTACTACGAGCTTCTGCAAAAGTGGGAGAGCTGGAAGCGCCTTGGCGTCAAGGCAAGCGAAATGGAGTCCGCCGCAATGTTCGTCGTCGCCTCCGCGCTCGGCTGCCGCTGCGGCTCCTGCTTCCACGTTGTCTGGAACCAGGAGCGCGAAAAGGCCGGCCTCGATCAGGACATGAGCGAGGACACCTCCGCCTCCGTCAAGGTCGCCGTCGAAGGTCTCAAGAAGATCATCCAGCGTGACCGCGAGCTCGCCGCGCTCCCGAATCACGATCAAAAGCTGCTCGAAAAGAAAGAAAAGGGGCTTCTCCATGAGTGATAAAAAGGTCATCGGTATCCTCGGCGGCATGGGTCCTCTCGCTACCGCCGATCTCTTTCAGAAGATCACCCTGCACACGGCTGCCTCCTGCGATCAGGACCATCCGCGCGTGTGCATCGACTCCAATACCAATATTTCCGACCGCACGGCAGCCCTCCTGCACGGTGGCGCCGACCCCGTCCCCGAAATGGTCAAGAGCGCGCAGCGCCTCGAGTCCATCGGCGCGGATCTTCTCATCATGCCCTGCAACACCGCGCACAACTTTTATGACGCCGTCGCCTCGTCCGTCTCCATCCCCGTTCTGCACATGATCGCCATCACGCGCGACGCGCTCAAGTCCCGCGGCGTCAAGTGCGCCGGTCTCCTCGCGACCGACGGCACCGTCCAGACCGGCATCTACCAGCGCACGTTCGAGGGCAGCGGCGTCGAGCTCCTCACCCCCGATCATAGTGAAGATCAATCCGCCGTCATGGACATCATCTACAACGGCGTCAAGGCCGGCGACCTCACGCATGACGCGACCGCCTTCCGCGCCGCCTGCGAGCATCTTCTTGCGCGCGGAGCCGAGGTCCTGATCCTCGGCTGCACCGAGCTCCCCCCCGCGTTCGACATCTATCATCTCGATTACCCCAACGTCGACCCGACGCTCGAGCTGGCGCTCGCCGCCGTCCGCGCCGCGGGCTGTGAAACCAAGTGAGGGCGCGCGCATGAGCTATGCCGATCAGGTCTTCCGCGCCAACTGCCTCGACATTCTCCAAAACGGCGTGCGCGACGACGACCTCACCGTCCGTCCCCACTGGGAGGACGGCACCCCCGCCCACACGATCAAAAAATTTGGCCTTGTCAACCGCTACGATCTGCAAAAGGAGTTTCCCATCCTCACCCTGCGCCGCACATACCTCAAAAGCGCAGTGGACGAGCTCCTCTGGATCTGGCAGAAAAAATCCAACAACGTCCACGACCTCTCCTCCCACATCTGGGATGCCTGGGCGGACGAAACCGGTTCCATCGGCAAGGCCTACGGCTATCAGCTTGGCGTCAAGCACCAATACAAGGAGGGCATGTTCGATCAGGTCGACCGCGTGCTCTATGACCTCAGACATAACCCCGCCTCGCGCCGCATCCTCACGAGCCTCTACAATTTCGAGGACCTACACGACATGAACCTCTACCCCTGCGCCTACTCCATGACCTTCAACGTCTCAAACGGCACGCTGAACGCCATCCTGAATCAGCGCTCGCAGGACATGCTCGCCGCCAACAACTGGAACGTCTGTCAGTACGCGGTGCTCGTCCACATGTTTGCCCAGGTCTCCGGCCTCAAAGCAGGCGAGCTCGTCCACGTCATTGCCGACGCGCACATTTACGACCGCCACATCCCCATCATCGAAAAGATGCTCTCCGAGCCGGAGCACCCCGCCCCGCAGTTCACCCTCGATCCCGCCGTGACGGATTTCTACGCCTTCACTCCCGGCAGCGTCCGGCTGGAAAATTATCAGTTCAGTCCCTTTGAAGACAAGATCCCCATTGCCGTCTGAGCGTTCGCGTCGGCAAAATTTATAGAGAAAGCCATGGAGTTGATACTATGACCGCAATCGTCTGCGTTTCCCGGAACTGGGGCATCGGCCGCGACGGCGCGCTGCTGTTCCGCATCTCTGCCGACCACAAGCGTTTCCGCACCCTCACCGTCGGCAAGACCGTCATCCTCGGCCACAAGACCCTCGACACCTTCCCCGGCGGCAAGCCCCTCAAGGACCGCCGCAACATCGTCCTCTCCCACCGCGACCTCGACGTCCCCGGCGCGGAGATCGCCCACTCGTTTGATGCAGCCGCCGCGCTCGGCGGCGACGACGCTATCGTCATCGGCGGTGCCAGCGTCTACATGGCGCTCCTCTCCCGCTGCGACCGCGTCTACGTCACCAAGGTCGACGCTGACCCGGACGCCGACAGCTTCTTCCCCAACCTCGACGACAATCCCGACTGGCGCATCGAGTCGGAGAGCGAGACCTTTGAGGAAAACGGCCTCAAGTTCCGCTATGTCGACTATGTCCGCAAGTAAAAAGAGGGGCCTTGGCCCCTCTTTTTTTGCGCCCTAAAGGGCATGTGGAAGCAGCGCCAGCGGCGCTGCACGGGAAAAGGGGGCTATTATCTTTCACGAAAGAGAATAGCCCCCTTTCAATCCCCCAAGAGAAAGGTTTCGATTGGCAGTCTGAGGCTCGAACAGCCTTTATGCCTCCGGAATGCAAATGCCTGCGCGCGGCTTCGCCGCGTTTGGTGTTGCTATACGACTTGACTCTCTCCTATTATCCGCTGTTGCGCAGCCGTTGGCAGCTCTGCTGCCTTACGGATGCGGCTCTGCTGATCTTGTGGAGGTGCAGCCTAATTTCCGTCTACTTTGGATTTGTACGATTTTGCTGCTGCCTGCCAAGGCGGCATTGCTGCGCTCGCCGCGGTTAGGTGGTGCGTTTCTCGCGGGGATAGGGTTCTTTTTCGTCGGTCAGGCCGACGAGATAGTCGATGCTTGTATGGTAGAATCCGGCGAGCTGCCCGGCGTATTCCAGCGGAAGCGCTCGCTCGCCGCGCTCGTATTTGGAATAGAGCGACTGGTCGCACATCAAAAATTCTGCGATCTGCTTTTGCGTGAAGTCTTTATCCTCCCGCAAATCACGAATCCGTAACTTCATTTACATCACCACTGCGATTATATCGTAAGACAATATGTCCTATTGACTTTTTGGACATATTGTCCTAATATGAGCATTGAGGTGATTTCATGGAGAAGCAAACCTGCAATGATTGCGAGCATTTTCGCAGACATTATATCTTTACCGATGGAGAATACAGGGCATTGTACTACGGTCACTGCACCAGCAGGCGCTGCAAAAAACGAGAGGCGGACACCCCCGCCTGTGAAGATTTTACTCTCAAACCACCCCCACCCAAAGACCCCGCCAAATACTACATCGCCCACATCAAACTAATTCCAGCAGAAGACTAAACAGCGCGGCGAGCGCAGCAATGCCGCCCCCGCACGCAGTCTGCCGCCGGTCCACCGTCACTCGCGCCTCACGATAGTAAGGCGCGGTTGCAACATGTAACGATACGTAGGGGTTCATGGCGAAGCCATGTACACCGCACCCACACTGCGCAGCGCGTGCAGCCCTTCAAGCAGCAAACCCGCAATGTTGGGGGTCGAGGGGCCCTCCCCTCGCGTTCTCTTGGGGGTTCAAGGGGGCCATTCTCTCACGCGAGAGAATGGCCCCCTTTCCCGCGTCCCCACGCTGTGGGGACTTAATCGCAGCCCTGCGGGCTGCACCCTTCACCGCCATCACGCGCAGCGGAACGCTTCCACAGCCTCCCCATCCGCGCAGCGATACAGCCGCCCGCCCTTGGCGTAAAACGTCTCATTCCCCTCGTCGCATTCGACGTTCCAGTGCAGACGCCACACTGTCTCGGCTCCGTTTTCGTCATAGCCCTGCCAGCCGAAGCAGCTGACCTCGTTCAGCGCTTTCACGTTCCTCCCAAGCCGCAGTGTCACCGTGCAGTCGACGATCTTCGCGTTCGGATAGTCCTTTTCCGCGTCCGCCGCAACTTTCTCGTCACCGAAGACGACCTGGGTATTCCATATCTCCGGCGCGTTCAGCGCAAACGCCGTCGGCACACCGCGGCCGATATACCCGCCGAGCGCCGTCACCTTGTAGCCGTGCACTTCATCGGGAATGACGATCACCGCGCCGTCGCTCCCGTCCCAGTCAACGTCCGCCGCAAAGGCTTGATGCGTCACCGGGTTGCGGTAGTAGTGCTGCCCGTCTGTGTCTGTCCAGTCCGCCGCGCGGTATCCCTGCGCACCGGTCAGCATCCATAAGAGGACTCCGACCGCCGCGGCGATCAGCGCGACCGGCAGCGCGATCGCGCCCATCTTTCCGGAATGTTTCTTCTGCATGACAATACTCCTTTCTTCATCCTTGCAAAGGGTCTTTTCATTTCCATCCAAGTTGATTATAATAGACAGACACCGCATTTGTAAAGGGGGTCCACCGCATGGCGACGCTCAACACCGATATCCGCTATATCAAGGGCGTGGGCGAAGCGCGCGCCAAGTCGCTCGCCAAACTCGGCATCACCGACCTGCGCTCCCTCCTTTCCTACTTTCCCCGCGCCTACGACGACCGCCGCGCGTACAAGAAGATCGCCGGCCTCATCCCCGGCGAGAATGCCTGTGTCTGCGCCGTCATCGTGGGCGAGCCCAGGCTCTCGCGCATTCGCAAGGGGCTCGACCTTATCAAGCTCCGCGCCGTCGACGAGACCGGCGCGCTTGAACTTACCTATTTCAACCAGTCCTACCTCAAAAACACCTTCCACACCGGCGACGCCTACGTCTTCTTCGGCCGTGCCGAGGGTACGCCGAGCCGCCCGCAGATGACCAATCCCCTCTTTGAGCGCGAGGGCGCGCACCAGATCACCGGCCGCATCATGCCCATCTACCCGCTCACCGCGGGCGTCAGCCAGTCGATGCTCTATAAGGCCGTCGAACAGGGGCTCGCCGCCTGCGTCGACGAACTTCCTGACATCCTTCCTGAGGACGTCCGCCTCGTCTACCAGCTCTGCCACACCCGCTTTGCCTACGAAAACATCCACTTCCCCGCAGACGACGAAGCCCTCTCCGCCGCGCGCCGCCGCCTTGCGTTCGAAGAGCTTTTCCTGCTCGCGCTCGGCCTCAAGCTCCTGCGCGAGCGCCGCACGTTCGTCGCGGGAAAACAGTGCAAAAAAGTCGACCTTTCGCCCTTTTTCACCTCTCTCTCCTTTTCCCTCACCGGCGCACAGCGCCGCGCCATCGGCGATATCGCGCGCGACCTGACAGGTCAGCGCCCGATGAACCGCCTCGTGCAGGGCGATGTCGGCTCGGGCAAAACGATGGTCGCCGCCGCCGCCATCTACATGGCCGCGAAAAACGGTCTTCAATGCGCCCTCATGGCCCCGACCGAGATCCTTGCCGAGCAGCACTATCGCTCGCTCGCTCCGCTTTTGGAGCCTCTCGGCATCCCCTGCGCGCTGCTCACCGCCTCGACCAGGGCCAGGGAGCGCCGTGCACTGAACGAACGTCTCCGGTCCGGTGAACTCTCCCTTGTCATCGGCACGCACGCCCTGCTCTCTCCCGATGTACAGTATCAAAATCTCGGTCTCGTCGTCACCGACGAGCAGCACCGCTTCGGCGTCGACCAGCGCGCCGCGCTGTCCGCCAAGGGCGACGACCCGCACCTTCTCGTCATGTCCGCCACGCCCATCCCGCGCACGCTCGCGCTGATGATCTACGGCGATCTCGACGTGTCCGTTCTCGACGAGCTCCCCCCCGGACGGCAGAAGATTGACACCTTTGCCGTCCCGTCGAGCTATCACGAGCGTATCTACGCTTTTTTGCGCAAGCTCGTCGCCGAGGGCCGTCAGGCCTATATCGTCTGCCCCATGGTCGCGGAAAACGACGAGCTCCCCGATGAGCGCAAGGCCGTCACCGCCTACGCGGAAATGCTGCAAAAAGAGGTCTTCCCCGACCTTCGCATCGCCCCCATCCACGGCAAGATGAAGCCTAAGGAAAAGGACGCCGTCATGCGCGCTTTCGCCGCGCATGAGATCGACGTGCTCGTCTCCACCACCGTCATCGAGGTCGGCGTCGACGTGCCGAACGCCGCGCTCATGCTGATTGAAAACGCCGAGTGCTTCGGCCTCTCCCAGCTCCACCAGCTGCGCGGCCGCGTCGGCCGCGGCCGGCACAAGTCCTACTGCGTCCTTGTCTCCGACAACAAGGGTGAGGAAAACAAGCAGCGTCTCAAGGTCATGTCCTCCACGAGCGACGGCTTCGCCATCGCGGAAGAGGACTTGAAGCTCCGCGGCCCGGGCGACTTTTTCGGCTCCCGCCAGCACGGCCTGCCGTCGCTGCGCGTCGCCGATCTCTCGTGCGATTTATCGCTCCTGCACGAGACGCAGTCCGCCGCCGAGCAGCTCCTCACCGCCGACCCCGCGCTCAAAAATCATCCGCTGCTCAAAGCCCGCGTCGAGCTTCTCTTCGAGCTCAACGCCGATGCCATGAATTGAAATAAAAAAGTCAGGCCTGCTGGCTTGACTTTTTTACGCTTTGTAGTATGATTAGTATAACCAATCATACTTTAGGAGGTTGATTTTATGGAAGTACCTCAGGGCAAGCACGCCTGGATGGTCAAGATCGGCGAAAAGGGCCAGTTTGTCATCCCCAAGGAAGCGCGCGACATTTTCGGCTTTCACCCCGGCGACGAGCTGCTCGTCCTCGGCGACGACGAGCGCGGCATCGCCATCCTGCCCAAGGCCATGCAGCGGGAATATATGCTGCGCATCTTTTCCGAAATGGACAACGGGGGCGACAGCAAATGAGCAAGATCGTCTTTTTCTGCATCCCGGCCTACGGCCACACCAACCCGACGCTCGGCGTCGTGCGCGAGCTCACCGCGCGCGGTCACGAGGTCCGCTACTACTCCTACGAACCCATGCGCACGCTCATCGAAGCCGCAGGCGCGCAATTCGTCGCCTGCGACCCGTATGACTGCGAACAGCACCTCACGCCCGCCGACGGCGCGCGCGTCGGCAAGGACATCGCCTTTTCGACGCACATTCTGGTCGAGACCACCCTCGCCCTCGACGAAATGGTCTGCGCCGGCATGCGCGCTTACGCGCCCGACTGTATCGTCGCCGACTCGATGGCTGTCTGGGGCAAGGCCGTCGCCAAAAAGCTCGGCATCCCGTTCATCTCCTCGACCACGACCTTTGCCTTCAACCGCTATTCCGCCAAGGTCATGAAGCAGAGCGGCGGCCAGATGCTCAAAATGCTGCTCGCCATGCCAAAGATCAACCGCGACCTCCAGCGCCTGCGTGACCGCGGCTATCCCATCAAGAATATTCTCGACATCATCCAGAACGACGACCGGACCGACACCATCGTCTACACCTCGCCCGAGTTCCAGCCCTGCGCCGACACGTTCTCAGACAAGTACGCCTTCGTCGGTCCGTCCATCCGCCCCGCGACAGAAACTGTCGAAAAGACCCACGATGTACTCATCTACATTTCGATGGGCACAGTCAACAACGACCTCCTCCCCTTCTACCGCTCCTGTATCGCCGCGTTCGCGGACTCGCCCTATCAGGTCATCCTCTCCACCGGCGAGCAGATCGACCGTTCCGCCCTCGGCACACTTCCCGACAACATCACCGCCCTCCCCCACGTCGACCAGATCGCCGTGCTGCAAAAAGCCGACGTCTTCCTCTCCCACTGCGGCATGAACAGTGCGAGCGAGAGTCTCTACTTTGGCGTGCCGCTCGTTCTCTTCCCGCAGACGAACGAACAGGGCGGCGTCGCCGCCTGTGTCGCCGAACTTGGCGCGGGCCTCAAGCTCGAAAAAGCCGACGCCGCCTCCATCCGCACCGCGGTCAACGCCGTTCTGCAAACACCGTCGTACCGCGCGAATGCGCAGAAGATCCGTGAGAGCTTCCTCCGCTGCGGCGGCGCGAAAGCAGCGGTGGATAGAATTCTTTCTGTCGCTGACAGGAAATAAGTTCCCCATGCCGCATGGGGAACGGGGCAAAGGGGGATATTCTCTTTCACGAAAGAGAATATCCCCCTTTAAATCCCCCAAGAGAAAGGTTTAGATTGGCAGTCTCGGGGTTGAATAACCTTTATGCCTTCGGAATGCAACTGCCTGCGCGCGGCGTTGCCGCGGTTAGTGTTGCTATACGATTTGACTTTCTTCTATTATCCGCTGTTGCGCAGCCGTTGGCGGCTCTGCTGCCTTACGGATGCGGCACACCCCTTGCGGGTGCCGCTCTGCGTATCTTGCGCAGGTGCAGCCTAATCACTATCTACCGATAGTGCCAACAAACGCGGCGAGCGCAGCAATGCTGCCTTGGCAGGCACCTGCAAGTCCGATAACATCCGAAGTAGACGGAAATTGCGTAAGGCCAACGAATCGCAGGCAAAGCGGCAGCGAAGATAGGAGCAAGTCAAATCGTCTAGATACAAAAAACAGCAGGCACTCGATTCCGCAGGCTGCGCAGCTCTTCAAGCGCCCGACTGCCAATGCGGGGGTCGAGGGGGACTCCCCTCGCCTTTCTCTGGGGGATCAAAAGGGGGTATTCTCTTCGGAAAGAGAATACCCCCTTTTATTCGCGCCCCTGCACGGTGCAGGGATTTACCACCCTGCATGGTGCAGGAGAAACCTTATTTCTCTTCCTGAGCCTTCAGCTTAGAAAGTTCTTCTTCCTCCAGCTGGCGATACGCCACCTTACCAACCAGAGTCTTTGGCATATCCTCCTTGAACTCGATGTCATACGGCATGGCGTACTTCGCCACATTCTTGCGGCAGTAGGCCAGAAGCACCTGCTTGGTCTCCTCGGTCGCGGGCACGCCCTGCGCAAGCTTGACGAACGCCTTGACCTTCTGCATCTTGTAGGGATCGGGCACGCCGATCACGCAGCTCATCTGCACGTACTCGTGCGCGTCGAGGATATTTTCGATCTGGCCGGGATAGACATTGTAGCCGGACGAAATGATCATGCGCTTGGCACGGCCGCGGAAGTAGATAAAGCCCTGTTCATCCATCACGCCCAGGTCGCCCGTGTAGACCCACGTCAGGCCGTCGGCGTGCGTGCGAAGCGTCTGCGCCGTCTCCTCGGGATTGTTCATGTACTCCTTCATCACGGTCGGGCCCGCGAGCAGGATCTCGCCCTCCTGCCCGTAGGGAACCTCCCGGTCAGTGTCCGGCTCGACGATCTTGATGTAGGTATCCGGGAACGGCAGGCCGATGGAGCCCTCCTTGAACATGTGCGGCGGCGTCAGGCAGCAGGCCGTGACCGTCTCGGTCGTGCCGTAGCCCTCGCGCACCTGAATGGACGCCTTATGGTCATAGAGGAACTTGTCGAACTTCTTCTTCAGCTCGATCGACAGGCTGTCGCCGCCGGAGAATACACCCTTGAGCGAGCTGAGGTTCGCCCCGTCCATGCTCGGCAGGCGCAGCAGCGCTTCGTAAAGCGTCGGCACGCCGGCGATGAAGTTGCACTTGTACTTCACGATCTGCTTGGCGTAGCTCTTGGCCGTGAAGCGCGGGATCAGGATGCAGCGTCCGCCCTGCGAGAGCATCGTGTGCACGCACACGCCGAGGCCGAAGCCGTGAAACAGCGGCATCGCCGCCAGCATGCGGTCGCCGGGGCGGAACATCGGGTTCGCCGCGATGACCTGCTGGCCGAGGGCGTTGAAATTCTTGTTCGTCAGCACGATGCCCTTTGTTGTGCCGGTCGTACCGCCGGAATAGAGGATCACAGCGGGGTCCGCGCCCTCGCGCTTGACCTTATAGGTCTTATAGTAGCAGGAGCGGGAGAGCTTCATGAAGTCCTTCCACATGATGACCGGCGCATCCTCGGGAATTTTCTCGATCTTGCGTCCCTCGGTGAGCATATAGCCCGCCTTGATCGTCGGGGACAGCGCGTCGCGCACGCTTGCGATGATCATGTTCACGACCTTCGTGCGCTCGCGCACCTTTTCAAACTTGTTGTAGAACTGGTCGAGCGTCACCGCCGCCACGCTTTCCGAGGCGTTCAGGTAAAACTCGATCTCCTTCTCTGCCGACAGCGGATGGATCATGTTCGCAATGCCGCCGACGAGGTTGACGGCGTAGAACATATAGATGGCCTGCGGGCAGTTCGGCATGGCAATGGTCACCTTGTCACCCTCGCGCACGCCGATGGTCTTGAGCGCCTTGGCGCACTGCTCGATCTCGCGGATCATCTGGCGGTAGGTCGTCGACTTTCCCATGAACGTAAAAGCGATGTTGCCCGGATATTTCTTAGCGATCCGCTCCACGGCCTCGAACATCGAGCCGTCGAAATACTCAAGGTGCATCGGCACCTCGCCCATGTAATCCTTCCAGGGCGTTCTGACAATGGAATCACTCATATTCTACTTCCTCCGATAGCGGTCGTTCCAAAAGGGCGGGGTGTTCTAACAGATATTTGAAAAGGCGCACGCTCTTTGCGTAATAGTAGCCGTCGGCAATGCGCTCATCCACGGTGAGGCCGAGGTCGACCGTCTCCTGCATTTCGACAAGGCCGTGCTCGTCGTACAGCGGCGTCCACTTCTTTTCGCCGATGATGCAGAACAGCGAGCTCGTGCCCCAGTTCGTCAGGTGGTGGTAGCCGCTTTTGAGATGAATGGAACCGAGGTTGGAGATGAACACCGAACTGTAGTTCGGGTCCTTGCCGATCAGGAAATCGGGGCACCAGCCGTGCTTGTCGAGCCAGCGGATAAATCGCACCGCCGCCTTGGACAAAAAGCGCGGCAGGCTGTTGAGCACATTCATGCTGTTGTCGGTCGTGTTGACCTTCTTCTGCTCGCGGCAGGCCGCAACCTCCTGGTGGATCTCCTCGTGGATCGTGTCGATGGTGCTCTCAGGCTTTATCTCCAGCAGAGCCATGGCCTCTTCGCTGCCGTCGGCAAACTCCTTTTTGATGACAAAGCCCGCTGTCACCTTATTGCGCTGATAGTAGTTTTCATTCGCGTAAAAGCGGTTGAGCTTCGGCCGTAAAATGACCGTCTTAACGAGCGCCGTCAGGATCACGTGGAAAAACGTGTACTTGAACGGAATGCCCTCATAGTTTTTCGTCGCAATGTACTCCTTGATGGGCTCTAAATTCACGCGCTCTGCGATATACGCCTCGTTGTCCGCGCGGTTGGGATAGATGATGCCCATGATAAAGTGCAGCGAATCCACATCGCGCAGCAGTGTTGCGTCGCGCCGGTCGCCCCAGCGTCTTTTCTGTTCTGCCATAAAACCTTCTTCCTTTTCTTTCGGTTTTGCTTCTTTTCCCCCACCCTTCCACAAGTGGGACCCCTCTTTAGGGAATAAACCGCTCAAAAATGGCGATCGCGCCCTCGCGCTCCGCCGTCTCCAAGTCTTCTTTCGACCGGATGGTCCAGTAAACGCCCTGCGCGCCGTAGAGCTTACGGCATAAACGCGGCGCCCAGTTTTTCTTATCTTCAAATTTATAGGCGACAAAATCCGGCTGTGCCATGATGTTGCCCAGCAGATTCGTCGTCGCAAACGCCATCGGCAGGCTCAAATTGCCGCGCTCTTTCAAAAAGTCGCAGCTCAACTGCCCGCGGATGACCTCTGGCCGGTGCTTTTTCAGCCACACCACGCACCGCGGGTCGAACGACTCCACGCAGTACTTGACGTCAAACTTGTCGAGTTCCGCCATCGTGCGCTCGGTCAGCTCGGCAAAGTTGTCGCGAAAGCTCTTGACCTCCACAATGAGCGGCAGGCCCGTCCCCGCAAACAGCGCGAGCACATCCTTGAACTGCGGGATGGCCTCCTTCGTCCCGTCCAGCGCATAGTCCTTGAGTTCGTCCGCGCTCAGGTCTTCGAGGTATCCCTCGCGGCCCGTCATGCGCTTCACATCGCTGTCGTGGAACACGGCAAGCGTCCCGTCGCGCAGCAGGTGCACGTCGAGCTCCGCGCCGAAGCCCCGTGCGATCGCGCGCGAGAATGCCGGCAGCGAATTTTCGGGAATGCCCGCCTCCTTATCGTAGAGCCCGCGGTGCGCATAGCGGAATTTCCGCAGCGCCGCCATCGACTCCGTTCCGCGCCGCGCGCGCAGTAAAACCGCCCACGCGACCGCCAGAATCAGGCAAATTCCGACAACGATCCGTAAAATTTTCACTTTAGATCACTTCTTGTATTCGATTTAGTCCGCATCCATATCCTCAAACGCCGCAAGCCCGGCCTTGGCCTCCACCTTGCAGTCGCCATGGCGCACAAAGCACATCGTCACAAAGCTGCACGCCACGAAGAACGCCGCATACGGGAACAGCATGCTGTAGCTGATGTGCTTCAAGAGCGTGCCCGCCAAAATCGGCGTCACGACCTGCGCCGCCATCGAAAACGTGTAGTAGTAGCCCGTAAACTTGCCGATATCGCTGCCCTTGCACATTTCAACGACCATCGGCAGCGAGTTGACGTTGATCGCCGCCCACGCAAGGCCGACGAGCGCAAACACGACAAACATCACGGCGTTGATGCTCTGATAATGCGTCGTCAAAAAGTACGCCGACGCAAAGCACGCCGCAAGCAGGATGACGCCGCCCTGAATGGTCTTCTTGCGTCCGATCTTCGACGCCATCTGCCCCACGGGGATGTACGACACGATGGCCCCGCCCGTCGCGACGAGCAAACACGTCGACGCGCCGCCGAGGCCCTGCCCCATCACGCGCCCGACATACGTCGTCCACCACGTCGTCACGCCGTTGTAGCCGATGTACCACAGCGCGATCGAGTTCAGCAGCATCACAAGGCTGCGCTTGACTTCTTTGGGCAGCTCCTCACTGCCGTCCGGCTCCTCCTCCACGAGCTGCTGCTCGGGATGCTCGGCCTCGTATTCCTTCTCCGCCGCCGCGAGCTTCGGCTCGTTTGTCGTGAAGTACAGCACGATGACCGAAACCGCCATCAGCACCGACACGACGACAAAAAGCGGTTGGTAGTTCACATGCGCGGCCCCCGCCGTCTTGCTGTTCGGATACAGCACCGCCGCCACGATCAGATACGAAATGCCGCCGACTGCACCCATCAGGTTGATGATCGCGTTCGCGCGCGATCTTATGGGCTTGGGTGTCACGTCCGGCATCAGCGCCACCGCGGGCGAGCGGTAGGTCCCCATCGCCACGAGCAGCAGCCCCAGCGTGACGACGAACATCGCGAGCTTACCCGTGCTCGCGCCATTTGCGTAGCCGTTGTCAAAAAGCGGCAGCAGATTCATCAGGATCACCGCAGCCGCCGTGCCGCCGAGGATAAACGGCATCCGCCGCCCGATCTTCGTGCTCGTCCGATCACTCAGCGCGCCGAAGAACGGCAGCAAAAACAGCGCCAGCACATTGTCCGCCGCCATGATCGCGCCGGAAATGGTCTCGTCTAAGTGGAACGTGTTCGTCAAAATCAGCGGGATGATGTTGTCGTACATCTGCCAGAACGCGCAGATGGACAAAAACGCCAGCCCCACCAGCACCGTGCGCTTGTGGTCAAGCTTCATAGCCGTTCTCCTTGCAAAGAAAAGTCGATTTCCTTAGAATCACAGTAGAATATCATGTTTTCGCCGAAATAGCAAGCGCCCGTCGCCCGCCGCTCTGTCAAATCCCTGTAAAATGCCAATATTCCTTGCCTTTTCGTCCCGTTTTCGCTATAATGGAACAAAAATTGTGAAAAAGGAGCCCCCATGCTGTTTTGGAAGAAGAAAACGCCCCCGCTCGTCCAGTCCTCCGCCTCCGCGTGGCGCGAGCAGTGGCGCGCGATCGTCCCGCCCGAGTGCCGCGATGTCCCCGTTACCGTCGGCGATAAGACCGTCACCGCCTACGTGCAGATCAACCATTTCGTGATGATGCTCCAGGACGGCTTACTCATGGAGGAGCACTTTTTCGACGTCTGCTCCCACTTCCAGCGCGCGGGCTACCATGTCATCTGGCTCATGCGCTGCACGCAGGACATCGAAAACGGCTATTTGAAGCTCAAAAAGCAGCGCGGCGACAAATGCCTCTGGAAGTGGCGCAAGCCCACGACGAACTTCGGCCGCTGGACGTCCGACAACCGCTACGTGACCATCCTCCTCCAATATAAGCCCACGCCCGACGGCCCGCTCGAGCACTGCACCGAGCACATTTTGCAGCGCGTCCAGTGGGCGGAGAGCTCGGACAACGCGCAGATGGTCCCCTCGCGCACGGAATTTGCCACCGTCGGCGTCCCCGGCACCCCCGCCGAGCTCGCCAACTGGCTCCGCGGAGGCTTCATGTCGGCCGATTTGTAAAATTTATCTGCATATTCAGTCATAATTTGACTTTCGAAATCAGTCATAATCTCACATAATCTCAGTTATTTAGGGTCGTTTTGCTTCGTTGTGCCGTTTCATCCTGCATCTTTTTTCATGTTTGCGAAACATGAAAGCACTGCTTCGGCAGTGCTTTTTTATTTCTATCATAACGGAGGATTTTGCATTGAAACGTACAACCAACTACGCTCTCCCGAACAGCACCCCATTTGTTAGACAGTATGATATACTATCTAACAAGTGGGGTGTTTTGCTATGCCAAAAGGAGTACCAAACAAACGATATACGCCGGAGTTCAAGAGAATGGTTGTAGAAACCATGAAAAAAGAACATCTGAGTATCTATGCAGCGATGCAGGAATTCGGAATTAACGACCATAAAATTATAGAGCGCTGGGAACGCATTTATTTGGAAGAAGGGCCGGAAGGGTTAGCCATCGAACGGCGTGGCCGCAGCAGTAAGGGTCGTCCGCCAAAGCAGTTGCCGAAGCAGGTAGAAGAAGATCTGCTGGCAGAAGTCCAGCGGTTGCGTGCGGAGAATGACTACCTAAAAAATTTGCAAGCCTTGGTTTTGGAAGACGAGCGACGCCAGCACAAAAAACGCTGGTAGTTCAGAAGCTAAGGCAAAAACACGCACTCAGTATTCTGCTCTCAATCGCTCAACTGCCCCGTGCAACTTTCTACTATCATTTGAAGCAGATGCAGAAAGAAGACAAATATGCATCTGTTAAGGAAGAAATCACAACGATTTACCACGAAAACAGGGGCCGGTACGGCTATCGCCGGATCACGGCAGAACTTCGCAAGCGTAAATTCTCTGTGAACCACAAGACTGTCCAGCGGCTTATGAAAGAGTTGGGCTTAGTTTGCCGTGTCAGGATGAAGAAGTATCGCTCTTATAAGGGAGAAGTGGGCAAAAGCGCACCAAATCTGCTAAATCGGGATTTCCATGCCGAAAAGCCGAATCAGAAATGGGTCACGGATGTGACGGAATTCAGCCTGTTTGGAGAGAAGCTCTACCTGTCCCCGATTCTCGATCTGCACAGCAGCGATCTGGTCAGTTACACCATATCGGATCATCCTGTACTCAGCATGGTAACCACCATGCTGGACAAGGCGTTTGCAAAGATCCCGGCCGGAACACGCCTGATTCTCCACTCTGATCAGGGTTGGCAATATCAACACAAGCAGTACCAGCGGATGCTTCGCGAGAAGGGGATCCGACAGAGCATGAGCCGCAAGGGAAACTGTCTGGACAATGCTGTGATAGAAAATTTCTTCGGACTGCTCAAAAGTGAACTGTTATATCTGCAAGAATTTCAATCCATGGAACACTTCAAACAGGAACTGATCGAATATCTGGATTACTACAACAACCGCAGGATCAAGGAAAAGCTAAAGGGCTTGCCGCCTGCAATTCACAGACAGCAAGCCCTTTCGGCTGCTTGAACAATTTTTACTTCAAAATATTGTCTAACTTTTGGGGGCACTTCAACGGGGGACTTCAGGCGTCACAGTGATGTGGCGGGCATGGGTGCCGATAAGGCTGGAAATTGCCCAAAAAGGGGCCTTTCTCGCGGCAACGCGGGCTGTAATAGGCGATGATGCAGGCGAGTAATGACACTGTTGCAAAAGCTGGTTGAAATGGACACGGCATACAACTTGATACTGGAAAGTAGAAGTTGTTACTTATATTGCAGGGATTTGCCCCTGTATGAGCCCAAAGAAATTTGTGCTCACAATAAGACCAAAGCTGCGCAGATAAATGAGCGCTGGGGAAAAATACCTTTCTTGAATAACAGCTCGATTTTGCCCCCAAAACTGCCCCCAAAAGCATTTGGAACAGGTGGATACTGTGCGGAATTATTAGTACATATGGGACAAAATCCATGCGGAGGTGCGGGACAGGATACCACCATACCACACAAAAAAGTACAGTAACGCACTGACTTTGAATTTCTCATAACCCGGAGGTCGCAGGTTCAAGTCCTGTCTCCGCAACCAACAAAA
>OGML01000430.1_pt1 | contig 45007 bp, 56 predicted proteins | sample 1572951 | NCBI WGS metagenome assembly OGML01 (sample SAMEA2581883, study PRJEB24529) | metagenome | biome: Human gut stool | place: China | collected 2011 | reverse complement strand
CCACCAGTGAAAACCGGTTTACAAACGTAAGGCTTTCTGTACGAGTGGGAGGACTATTAGAGATTAATGACTCTTGGTTTAGACTTAGAAGAGTCATTGGTACTACTGAAGAAGACTTAAACAACGCAAATCAAACAGGGATGTATTGGCATGGAAGAGGCTTATTTAATGGAAATGGATGGCATGGTATACTATTAGTCTTTAATACAGGAACTTATATCGCAAAGATTGACATAAACTTTATTAATCCAACATGGAAAATATTTATATGGAATCATGAACAAAAGAAATGGGATTAAAGATCAGCAATTTTAATCCATGAGTTCCAAGCATCCCAATACATTCGTGCATATAATCTTCTTGGCCATCCTGAAAAAAAGAATTGAACAACAACCCCGTTAATATTAAATGATATAATAATACCTGGTAGATTATCTGGACAATTAGTCGACGTATAAATTCTTGCATATCCAGTAAAGAACCTGTTTGCATCATTTATGTCTTCTCGTTTTACAAATTCTAGTCCTAATAGTCCTCCCACCAGTGAAAACCGGTTTACAAACGTAAGGCTTTCTGTACGAGTGGGAGGACTTATGTCTTTCCCTTTTGAATATCGTGGCCGAATCAAGTTAGATGCGAATAGAATAACAGATTCAGGTTTTTATTATGTAGACGGGCAGTCTTCAAATGTAGATAACCATATAGGACCATTTCTGAATTTTAAAGCGGATCAAGGATATATTCAATTTGTATCGGATATATTTTCTGGTAGTGTTTATGTGCGATCATATATATTGTCAGGAAGTTCAATGAAATGGACAGATTGGCATAGTATCTTTTAGAAAAAGATTTGCTGATAGAAAATCTGATAACCTCTCCTGTTACTAGATGTATTTTTTAGTATAAGAGTAGTGGAGTCTTTAAAAGTTAAAGAAATCCCACTATAACTACCAGTCTTTATCTGTTGTACTTGTCCAAAAGTACAGAAAAAGAGAACGATTCCACCAAAAGAATAACCATCTCGAATACCAACAAAGCCATTAACATCGGTAATTTCAAAGCTTTGTTGGGGATCTAAATAAACCGTGTATGGATGCTTAATAAATAAGCCTGCTGGCATCAAACCATTATTTTCTGAATTAGAAACACCGATTAGTCCTCCCACAACTGATGCGAGGTCTTCTTTGCTGATTAAAATTGGGTTGCCGGAAGCATCTAATGCACGTACCCATTTTGCGTCACTTTTCTGTGGTAACTGGTTTTCGAATTGATCTGCCATAATTGTATTTTTTTAAATGGTTATTAAATGATATTTTATAATTCCTGCATAGCTTCTACCATCTGAGGAGAGCAATGTCCAGATACAAAACTCTGTAAATATGTGAACTCATCATCTGAAAGTTCTATATCTCCATCAGAATGGTAAATACGAAGGGCTAAATCCATCCCTCGTATATCACCATACCGATATATCAGATTGGCTAAGTCAAGCCGAACATCCTGTTCCAGCTTTTGAGTATGGTCGATACCAGACCAGAATCGCATTTTTTTAAAGTTTACTTTCTTCATATTGCTGATATTAAAAATTATGATTAACCACAGGTATATTGAACCCAATATCCCTGATCATCCCGTACAAAAAATCTGGATACATCATCGTTTACAACCAGAGAACTTGCGCCTCCGGCATTATTGGGATTACGGAATGATCCGGATAAGGTTATAGCTCCTTTACCGGAAACTCTCTTCATATAAAGAATCTTTCCAGCAGGTGAAGCAGATGTACTCGGCATGGTAACTGTGATATTCCCAGAGTTACCAAAAATGAGAAAGTCATCGTTCGCATTGATGGTTGCAGAGGATGTTATTCGTCGTGTGTTGACAACAACACCATTAATTCTGGTTTTTTCCGTACTTCTAGCCAACAGCGAGACATTTCCATACGCCTGAATAGCCTGCCCATATCCGGATGCATTACAGAGTGCCTTGATCGCAATAGAATCAGATGAACCGTAAGTTTCAGCACTGATACAGATTCCACTATCGTGTCGTACCTGAAGCATTGCACTTGTACCCCGGTTAACTGAAAATAATTTGGTTGAACTGTTGTTATAGTTGCCAATGCTGAGAGACACATCTGCAGCCAGATTACTCAGACTCTTTGCACCGATTGAGAATCCTCCGATAGTTCCGGAGTCTGCGGATATATTACCTATAAATTTACCTGTAATCTCGGCATTGACACAATGGAAATACCCGGTATTCCCATTCAGGATCATGTTTGCAACTCCATTTGTTGACTGTTGTGATTTCATCACACCACCACTAAACATAAACCCTGCGACATTGGCTCCGTCAGAAAACAATGTATCGGTGGCAATATTCACCAGCTTGTTCATTGCTTCCCAGTTATCATCGCCGTTAGCTGATGTCGGCGCATCCGTAACCGTCGAGCCTTGAGTACGAACAAGGAAGTTATAATAAACCCCGTTAAAAGGATGTATTACCTTGTCACGATAGTCTGCACTCCACTCGTATGATTCTCCCGAACGCCATGGGCCACGATCACGTGGGAAAGCTCCCGTAGCCCCGGTAGCACCAGCTTCCGCTACTCCGATTCCTATTTCTGCCACATAATTGTCTGACCAGGCATTAGCTTCCGAGGATGACCAATAAGCACGGACTGCAAACTGTGTGCAGCCGGAAGCCGCCGGAACAGATATGGAAGCCGACTGCACCGGACCGGCATGAGAGCGCCAGGAACCGTCATATTTTCTTGCAACCAACCACAGTTCGGCACACTTACCAACAACTCCGTTACGGTTTTTCTTGCAACTGACGGTAAAAGCTGACGGAGACATACTGCCAGTCGATGTATAAGCTATTGAACTGCATGAGCTATCCAACCAGTATAATGTCGGTGGCTCAATATTAGTGAGTCGCTGCCAGTCGGGATGCAGTGTGTTTGTTGATGGAGTTCCAGCCAAAAGATATCCCTGTGGTGTACGGACATAATTACCATTATTGTATTTAGCAATGGCATACGGTGGTGCACTGGTATCACGTAGTGCTACAAAAGCATTCTCAGCAAATTCTACCGCTGAGTTTTTCTTGTAAGGAACATTGCCTGAAATCCATGCTCCGCATGGGATAAAGCTGGCACCGGGAGTACCATTCTGTCCGGGTGTACCTTGAGGACCTTGGGGACCTTGAGGCCCCTGCGGACCTGTTGCACCGGTATTCCCCTTATCTCCCTTGTCACCTTTGGAACCGCTCACACATACTGCGTTTGTTGTGGTTTTGGAGTTATCCGTATAAGTGATAACGGAACGTGTCCACATGTATTTCCCGTTTTGCCATGCCGGAACTGTTGTTGACCAGCTTCCTCCTGTTGTCGAGGACGAAGAAGCAGACAGATAATATTCTTCAACAATCGATTTCACTCCTTTGCCTGCCGCACCTGTATTGCCGGTTGCTCCTGTATTACCCTTCGCTCCGGTTATACATACGGGAGCTGTTTCCTTTGTCGTTTCATCCGTATAAGTGACTTTTGTCTTCGACCACATGTATTTGCCGTTAACCCATTCCGGGGAAGTTGTCTGCCAGCTACCACCTGACAATGAAGTTGCTGATGTGGACATATAATACAGAACATCTACTGATTTAACGCCTACACCGGCAGATCCGGTATCTCCTTTGTCACCTTTATCTCCCTTAACCTTAGTCCATGTGTAAGAAGAAACACTGCTGCTATCAGCCTGTGTAAAATCTACATACTGCCCGATATAAGCACCGGGAGTTTCTCCGTTGTTGGCTGTAAAACTCTTGCCGCCATCATTGGAATATTTAATGTGCAGATAAGAAGTTTTACCATTGGCTCCCGCAGGTCCTTGAATACCCTGATCACCCTTAGGCCCTTGTGCACCCTGAAATCTTGCCCATTTGTAGGAAGTGTAAGATGTAGGTGCTGTGGAACTTTGTGTTACAGCCGTACCTATATGGGTGTTCGGAGTATCACTCATCGGATTACCATTTGAGTTTGCCGAATACTTTACATGGAAATATGATGATGTACCGGGAATGCCTTGAGAGCCGGTAGGCCCCGTATCACCTTTATCCCCTTTGGCGCCCTGAGGTCCCGTGTCTCCTTTATCACCCTTGTCTCCCTTGTCACCCTTGATTCTACTCCAGGAATACTTCTTGTAATCGTTACTATCTGCCTGTGTAAAATCTGTATATTGGCCGATATAGAGTTTATTGGTTGAATCGCTGGTACTGAAGCCCGAAGAACCATCTGCAGAGTTGGCATAAGCGATGTGCAAATAAGATGTCTGCCCATTCGTCCCGTTTGTTCCCGGAATACCCTGGTCACCTTTTGCACCCTGTGCACCCTTTGTTTTCATCCATTTATATGCAGAAACACTGCCACTGTCGGATTGCGTAAAATCGACATATGTACCCATCCAGTCTCCTACATCCTCGCCATTATTACCAGTAAAGGTCTTACCCCCGTCATTAGAATATTTAATATGGAAATAAGAGGTTTTACCAGCTGCTCCTGTAGCCCCGGTTTCACCTTTTGGCCCCGGGATACCCTGCTCGCCCTTTTCACCCTGAAGCCCTTGAAGACCACGCGGTCCCTGTTCACCCTGAATCTTGCTCCATGTATATTTCTTGGGATCTGAGCTATCAGCCTGTGTGAAGTCTACATACTGTCCGATATAGGCACCCGGCAATTCTCCATTGTTGCCGGTAAATGTTGAACCTCCATCATCAGAGTATTTAATGTGCAGATAAGAGGTTTGACCGTTAGCGCCATTTGTACCCGGTATGCCCTGATCACCTTTGGCCCCTTGCAATCCTTTAAAGCGTGCCCATGTATAAGCAGCCGGATCGGAACTGTCATCCTCTGAGAAATCAACATACGTGCCGATATAGTCATTAGGTGTATCGGATATATCAGTCGGCTTGTCAGGATTCTGTAAATGCGAGTACTTTATGTGAAAATAGGAACTGCGACCATCTGCTCCAGCAGGGCCTTGTATACCTTGTTCTCCTTTCGGTCCCTGAAGTCCCTGTAAGCCACGCTGACCTTCTGCAACCTGCTTCAGCCAATCCGGATTATTATCAGCAGGTTCTGACTCTGTACCTTCCGGATTGATGCATAGCCATAATGAACCATTATGGGATACTCTATCAAAATAAGCATGTGGCCCAGCCTCCCATGCCCCTTTGTCAAGAGGAACCCGAATCGGCTGACCGGTAATGGTATCCGTCTGGAATATAAGACCGGTCATCAGGATATTTTGTAGTACAGCCGAATAGTTGTCACAGTCAAATCCCTGTACTTTCATTCCTTTCTTTTTCCCCAGCCAGCTTTTCATCTGTGCCGGTTCCGGGTCCCAGGTATTGGCGTTATCAAAGAAAGTAATACAATTGTTCCCGTTCAGAGTATCAAACAGAATGTATGTTTGACGGTCTAGGTCTGTAAAGTTCCCCGTTTGTGCCAGTATCATTTCCTCACCCGGTTCGTAGTTGTTCCCGGGACGATTTACCATTTTGAATATTTTTGCATCATAGTCGGCTTCTGTCACGCGAAACTGCATTTGCGCAAAACCAGTAAGTTTTCCTTCTTCATTTTTTGTTGTAAAGAAAGCAGACAGAATGTCATCAACAAACTGGCTCAGTCCGTCCGCTTCTGTCAAGTCTGGTATAACCGTAAAACTTCCATCATCATTCTTTATATATGACTTTACTTTGCAACCGCCCCCGGGAGATATAACAGCACGTCCTTTGAAATATGTAATGCGATTATAAGCTATTTCCGGAACAAATAATCGTTTACGAAAATAGCCTGATTCCATTTCCATATTCCCTTCATCGTCTATCATACCACCAGAAACACCTGTAATGAAATTACCGAATTTTGCTGTTCCTTTTACAACAATACCTTTCAAAAATGTCATTACATATTTTACCTGCTCTGCCACATCTTTCCTCAAAAACATGCCTATTGCTTTCAGGGCAGAAAATACATTATAGTCTGACGGGGTCTTGTTATCCGTTGTTTTGATAATGTCGATAACTTCCTGCTCTTGCTTTTGAGATAATACATACTGCAAATTATTCAGCCGGTTATCCACAGACGACTTCCATCCGGTGCCGACCTGATCCGAACAGGTGATCGTAGCCTGGCACAGATCATTCAACTTGCGTTGCACCTTGATGATACGTGTATTCTTGTATCCTCCGGTGCTGCCGAAATACTGTTCTGACAATAAGCGCACATTCCATCCCAGTTTTAGGGGTGTGCCGTTCTTCTCGATATAATTCCGGTCGGTGGTTCCGGTGTATTTATTCGGATCGAAGCTGTAGGTCGCCAGATAATCATCCACTGCCTGCTTGTATTCCTGTTCTGCCGCGGTAATGTATTCCTGCGGCAGGGCAAAGTTCCATGGAATATACTGATCGCCCGGTTTTGGAACAATGGCACCGCCGGGAATCTGAGTCGTATCATCCGGATAAACATTGATGATTTCCCACTCCCGTGTATCTTCATGCCATGCAGCCTGGAAAGAACCGTCAGTTCCACGTCCTGCCAGCTCGCCAGTCTGGAACTGTAACATATAATCCAGCTCCGGAATCTCGTAATCTTTCGGATTCCAGTTCATGCCGTTGTCCTTGAAGTAATATACGGTGTACTTCCGTCCTTCCTCGCTGGTTTTCTCTTCCGTGCGAACCGATGAAACAGTACCTACATACTGAGGATATATCTCAGCAAACGCAGCTTCTTCCGTTTCTTCCTTCACACCATATAAGTCTACATTCTTGTCCACATATATTTCCCTGCTTGGAAGTTGCAGACGGGAATATCCGTACTTGGTTGCATCTATGTTTCTCGTAGAACCAAGAGGGAACAGACGGGTAAAGAACTTTACTTCCCCGTTATCTTCCTGTGCCAGATTGGTAAGTCCTTGAAGGTAGCCAAGCTCCACCACTTCCCCACGTTCAGCTTTGCAGAGATTAATCACATAACCGTCCGCCCACATTTCCGTTTCGAATGTAGCGGCGATTCCGTTGCTTCCGAAAGCCGCATCCCAGCACTTCACATTGCGGTAATCAATCGTCTTGTTATCGGCTGTAATCACCGTTCCGATGCTCCACAAGTTACCACCGGCACGGCGGTTCATGTTGTCAATCCATAACTGCAGATGCTCCCGCGGACCACCGTCATAAGAAAATTCAGAAGTTGTTCCTCCTTCCTGGAACAGCATCAGCGTATCTTCGGCATCGTGTAGCGGAGCATAGAACTTTACACTGTATTCGTAAGTCTGCGTGTTCTTTTGTTTCGGACGATAACGGGACTTAATTTTAAAACGAACACCTTCCAGATCGATATAGTCATCCACATCCAGCGGAACGTATGCGGTATGGGTGAAGGATGCAGATACACTGCACTCTCCTCCTATCTCCTCTGTGACGGTAGAAGAAGAGTTCGGACTGGCTGTCAGTCGAAGATTGTTGGCTTTATCGTATATTTTCAGTTCCATTTTATCGTCATTTAATCTGTGTTTAATTAATTCCTAAACGGATGGCTGCGGTTCCAGAAACTTGACGGAAAACAGCACATAGAACCGGTCTCCTTCGTAACTTTCGTACCATTCCGGATCTGCCGGCATATCCTGGTAAACCATATTGTAGGTTCGGTAATTCTTTACATTTATCGTAAGCATACCCGACGTGATGAGCGTCATCATGCGCTGGTATTTGTCAAGCCGGTCGGATGCGGAGTTTCCACGAAGCCAGAACTGCAAGGTACGTTCGATGCTGCCCAGCTTCACGTTTGGGTTCTGAGGAAGCTCTACCCCGTTCCGTTCCCGGAAATCGACGGTGGTAATGTCCTTCGCCTTGGGCATACGGAGCAAAGCATCCATGTTCACGTGTCCACCTTCTTCAGTCTCGCCCAGGAAGGCACCGTATTCCGTCCATACGTCTGTTCCGTTTATTGTAAGGTATCCTGTCAGGTCCATATCATTTCAGTGTTATACCGTTCAATTTCATATCACTCAATATCTCGTGTATCTCCACCAGATGTGCCGTGTGTCCGGCTATGGTGGCCAGCGTCTGGCTGTCCTGCTTCTGCGTGTTTCGGATTTCCTGCACAAACTTGTCCGTATTGGCCAGATGCGTCTGCATGTTCCGGCCTATCGCCTCGAAGGTAGATATGCTGTCCTGGCTCATCGTGGTGAGCGCACCGCTGGAGGGGCTCTGGCTGCTTCCGGAATCCGCAGATGAAGACCATCCGAAATCTTTCATTATCTGTTCTCTTTCAGATAGCATATCATTAATAATATCCTGATATTTGTTCCTTAATATACCGGCTTCATCTTTGGTCAGTTCACCTCCTGATTCTGCTTTTGTAGCCCATGTGTCATATAATTCCTGAATTTGCTGTTTGTATTTTCCAGCAATCAGAGAAGAGAATATGGCGTTCTGAAGGTATTTTTCAAAATTGTCTGCAAAATCCTGGTTGGTAGCATCCAAATCCGAAAGCATGCTCACAAAGCTGTCACGGAATTCATCAAAGCTTACTCCGGTAAATGCTTCCTTCTCCTGTTCGGCAATTTCCTTCAACTGTTCGCTATATTTGTCTATGTTCTGAATATAGGTCACAAACTCAGAGTTGACAGCGGTCAGTACCGACACAAACTTTTCATCCTGTAGAACTTTACCGATTACATCCGCATCCAAATTAATTACGTCACCAAATTCACGTATATTCTCTCCTGTTAATTGTGAAAGTCTTGCCCAGTCAGAGCTACCCATTCTTTCGTTTACTCTGTATCCTAATGAATGGCTGAACATACTAGACCCGCTTCCGGAAAGAGAATGCATCAACTGCCGCTGCCGTTCAATCTGCACGTTTACCAGCTTTTTAGCTTCTTCGGCTGCTTTCTGAGCTTCTGCTCCGTAGTTGATGTCGATGTATTCCTGCTTCTTTGAAATAAGATCATCCCATATATCAATCAGCCCTTCATACTTTGATTTCAGATTTTCATATCCGGAATAATCTGCACCGCCGAAGCCAAACAGTCCGGCGATTGTATTGCCTACTCCAGTCAGAACCTTAGTTACACCGGATATGGCTGAGAATGGATTTGTAAGGTCAATGCTTTCCAGTCCACTCATTACCTGTCCCAATCCGTTCAATGTTTCACTGACTGCTTCCGGAACTTTTACGCCAAGGTTACCCAGCATGTCTACGATATCATTTCCGGCATCAACAATGGCCATTCCTTTCTGTCCGATAGAATTGGCCGCTTCTGTCAGATTCTTCTGGGCACTGTATCGTTTATCCTGAGCAGCACGAAGTCTTTCCTCCGCTTCGGCCTGTGTGACCAGCTTGCGGGTAAGGGTTCCAGTTGCTTCGTCATATTCTTCCACGATGACACTTCCACCCATCTGAGCCTGTTGCAGCAGGTTCTGAGCAGTACGTACCTCTTCCATGGCGGACTTGTAGTCCTCGTATCCCTTCTTCATTGCCTCGAACGGGGAACGGTCGGCCAGCTCGGAGTCTATCTCCTTGAAAGCATCCATTACCTCCTTGAAGGATTCCGGACTGATGTCATCACCGATTCCTTCCAGGTATTCCTTCAGCTTCTTGCGAAGGCTTTCCAGCGTATCGGTCGACACACGGTCCAGATCACCGAAGATCTTATCCCAGTCCATCCCTTTCTTCATTTCCTCGAAGTCCAGGCTGGCCAGCTTGTCGTCACGTTCACGAGTCAATACGTCAGCTTCACCTTCTGTTTCCGCAGCGGCAATCTTCCGCGCGTAATCCATCGCGATGGCCAGACGCTTCTCCTGATACGTACCGTATTGTTTATTGTAGTCGATAAGGCTCTGTGTAGCCTTGTCGCGGTATTCCTGCTCAATCTGATAGATCTGTTCATTATACACCTGTTCTGCCAGCACACGGTTGTTTTTAGCCGATTCCTTTACGGCATCATATTGGCTCTGCGGAATGTTGTCACCCTGCTTGCGTGCTTTATCCATCTTTGCCAGTGTATCCCGTTCCTGCTTGTCGATGTCGGCAATACTGTCATCATATTCCTGCTTTGCCAGTGCCATGCGCTTGGCAATACCTTCCTGCATGATCTGGATGCGGAGTTTCTCCGTGGTCTGCTGCGCACGAATACGTGCATCGGCAAGCTGGGAGGCGTAGTCGGTCTTTTCTTTAGTAGATTTTGAATAACTACCATCTAGCTCATCATCTATATAAGCCGATGTGTCAATCTGTTTTACTGTCCCTTCTATTATTTTATTGTTCTTTGCTATCTGATCAGTATACTTCTTGATATTTGACATACGGCGCTCATATTCCTCTATCAGTTTACCTTCTGGTGTATTACTGATCCATGCTTTCGCTGCACTGTCAACGATAATGCTTCCTTGGTTTACCTTTCGATAATTTTCCCACATTTTATCACGTTCCTTCAGTGCTTTTCCATATTCATCTTTATTCCTGTTTGTCCAGTTCGTATCTGCATTAATTCCTCGTTGTAGCTCAAAATTCTTCTTTGAATAATCTGCCACTATATCTTCAGCAGCTTGTGCTTGTCCCTTGCGGATAATTGCTTTGGTCAAATCATCGTAGGCAGATGCAGCTTTTCCTGCAAGGATCGTTTCATTAGTCAGTTTACCGAAATAGGAAGGATACATCTTTTGTAATTCATCTACGGCCTTATTTCGCTCCTTCATGGATTTACTACTATCCTGACTGGCTGTATAGAGAATCTTAAGTTTTGCAGACTCCTCTGAAGCCGCCTTTCCTCCTTCACGATGGGATGTATTTACAGCTTGTTGTAACTTCTGCGTTTCTGATAGTTCTTTTTTTGCTTTACCAAGGTTCTTAACCCAATTACCAATTTCTTTTCCATATACAATGCCCAATGAAATTAGAGCGATTAAGGCTGTCTGAGGGGAAAGCAATGCTTTTCCAAGCTGTTTCCATACCGGTACACCTTTCTGACCTGATGCAGCCAGAAGCTCGTTCTGTTTCCGCACATCAGATATTGCATCCGCCAGCATAGGAAGGTTGTTGGAAATAGCGAGGATAAACATCTGCGGCCCCATGGCCAAAGATGGCAGTTCTCTTGCTACCTGGCTGAACTGCATCTTCAGGTTGTTTGTCTTACGGGTTACGGCTTCGGTGTCGATGTCAATGGCCTGCGTTTTTGCGGTTTCCTCTTTCGTTTTCTGCAAGTCTTTCAGACCTGTCTTCAATCCGTTGATCTGCCCCGTCAAAGCCTGTACGTTGGCCGCTTCCTGCGTATAGCTTTTCCCGGCTTGCTTGTTCGCTTCAAGCTGTTTGATTTGTTCGGCACGTACCTGCTTCAATGCTTCAATCAGTTGCAGAGTCTGATTTTCCACATCATCCACATTCTTACCCACGCTCTGTAGTCCGGCTTTGGTAAGGTCTTTCATGAATATTTCAAGCTGTACAGGTACTGCCATATCCTTAATCTTTTACTGCGTATTTTGTGAAGAAATCCATCGGGTTCATCCCCTTTGTCGTGTTCTTGTTATCTGTTTGTTTGTGACTGTTTCTTTGTTTCTCCCGTTCCTCCATTTCACGGATCTGTTGCATCATATCCGGTTTCTGCGGAGGAACCCAGTGCGGCATGTCTGCCATCATCATTTGCAGGGTTACTACATTCACTTTGTCCAGAATGTAGTCAATGCTCCAGCCTGTTTCCGTGGCCAGCTGACCTACTACGCCGAAAAGGCTATGCGAAGGTTCCGTATGTCCCTTCTTTAACTCCTCGTTTCGTTTTCGCTCTCGTTCCGGCTCGCTAAGGGCTGCATCTTGTTCAGTGCTGCTGCCGATGCGATAATAATCCCGAAAGACGTGGTAGATGTACTGTTCAGTATTTGTCGCCAGGCGGATGAAAGTTCGTCGGGCGTCATCAGTTCCCGAAGCATCCATGCCACCGGGCGGTTTAGTAACCTTCCCAGTACCGGGCCTCGAACAATTCCGTATGCCACCATCCGGCTGATATCCTTCCCATGCAGGAAGATAAACCGGATGCGCTGGGCCAGATTGTATGCATCATATTCTTCCGGAGTCACCCCGATTCGGAGATAACGCTTGCTGATACGGATCAGGCTGCGTGTGGTAGGTGTCTTCATCGTGATGCGGAACGGACGTTTCCGCAGTATCGTATGAAGCGGCAGGCTGATTCCCCCGTCACTGAGGGAGATGCCTGCCAGCAGTTCTATATCCTGTGCCTTCATACTTATCCTGCTGCGTCTGCGGTTGAATCACTCTCATCCGGGGTTACTCCGGGAGGATAGATGCGGTATCGTCTGTCCTTACCGTCTGTGGGTTTCAGCATGTCCACACGGATGCCCATTGCCAGCACATTCTGCATATTGATTCCGTTCTGAAAGCCGTTACGGCTCAGACGGGCATTGAATATGCGGAAGCTGTGTCCGGAATGCATGGATATTGTCAGCACACCGTTTGCTACAAACTTAACCGGAGGAGTATAAGAATCATCCGCTTCTTTCTTTCCACCGAATACATCGACCATGCTTTGCGCATCCAGCTTAATGAGGTTCATCGTGAATGCATCGCTTCCCGGATTGGTCATAATGCTGTCTACCGGTCCGTCTGTTATCTGTGCGGCATTCACATCCATAAAGGTAGGCGCATTTCCTGCCGGCTGCATCCCGTTTTCATCCAGCCAGCCCAACGTCTTTTCCTCGCCTTCCGATGTCTTGAACTTTACGGCGGCCACACCATACATCAGTCCGTTGCTTTTATCCATAATCTTGTCGTTTTTAATGTTTGCTTAAATAATATTTAATCAGTTGCCAGATAAGGAAAATTCCCAGCAGGGTCAGGGCTGTTCCTGTCAGCCATCCCTGCACTCCAGGGCGTGTTTCCTTCACTTCATTGCTCATAGTTTCATCGCGTATGCGGTGATCGGTTTCCGTACGTGTTACGGTTACCTGTCTTCCTGTACTGTCGGCTGTCGCCGTGACGTTCACGCCACCTTCTCCGTCCGATTGTATGTCAATACTCAGACCGTCGTTCCGATAGCTCAGCCCGAATCCGGCAGGAAGCTTACTCAGGTTCAGCCACTGCTCCGCACTCACCGAGCAGGTCGCCGTCCTCTTCGGGACCGGCTCGTAAGTTGTTTGCTCGGTTACGCTCGTTCGGAGGCTGTCCGAGCGGACGGTTTCCGAGCTGGCCTTTCTGCTGCTGGCGCAAGAAGATAATGACAGGACAGCGGTCAGCATACTTGCAAGTATGCAGTTTTCGTAAAGCCGTTTCATGATTGATATTCCGTTCGTTTTGTTTCCGTAGTTGTTTACTAAGTTCCAATACCGTGGCACTCAGATCATCGTAAAGAGTCTTGTAAGTACCTTCGGTTTCTTTTACTGCACGGACTTGATACACCTTCCTGTCACGCCACCAGGCAATGGCAGTAGCCAGCCATCCGGCAGGAAGAAGCCAGTCCCATAGTGACTGTAACAGGGTCCAATCCATAAAGCTCTACTCTTTTTTAAACAATGCTCCGATAGCCTTAATCACATCATAGAATCCGCATCCGCTCAATCCGGCCGCCAGTCCGTAAATCAGAACCTGCCACCAGATATAGCCTGTAAGTAACGGAGTGAGTTGCAAAAGCCATGCAATAATACATACTACTATGCCCACACCGCATGAAATCAAAATTTTGGCCAGCTTGCTTGCGGAAATAGCCGGAACAACTTTCAGAATCTGTGTCACCAAGGTAGAAACCAGGGCTACGATTCCCGTAAAGCTTCCCAAATCGATAAGGAACGATGTTTCAGGTTCTGCAGCCGGAAGTACGGTCTGTGCAAATGAAGCCAGTGTTGTAATCAGACACAGGCAGAAAAATAAGATAATCCGTTTCATTTTGTTGTGCTTTATTGGCGTAGCATTTGGCGTACTACGCCATGGTTATAGTTTCAATATCTGTTTTCTGTTGTTTCCGTCGCGCTTGTAAGACACATGCACCCACGAAAAATTCTTTTCGTCAATCAGCTGGTCGAAAGGCAGATTCTCACGGATGTACTCAAAGAGTTTCCGGTTCTCTTCCCTGCTTCCTGCCGTAATGTCGGCAGCCTCCCCTTTCAGATGCTGGCTGCTTGCCTTACCTCCTACCAGCCGGTTCAGTTGCGGACAACGGTACCCGGAGTTGACGGCAATCGGTTTCCCGTACCATTCGCGGAGCGGGTCAAGCACGTTGTCGGCCAGGGCTTTCAGATTACCCGCCTCCTGAAGAGGCGGTGTATTCTTGATTCCATGAGCGTCGGCGGTGGTGCTGGCACAAAGTTCACCCATTGTAAAGTGTTTCATCCTTCAGTCCTCCTTATGCCTGCTCTTTGGTTGTCGTTTCCACGGTGCCCACTACCTGCACTTGCTGAGGAGATACCTCCGTAATCTTTACGTCTACCTCTTTGGCATCAAACCAGGACTTTCCGCTGTAGTAGATTTTCTTGGTAGCACCAGCAGCAACTTCAATCGAGTTGACCGTAAGCTTGTTGCTTGCATGAGTATTCGTAATTTCCAGCATGGCACCCATCAGAATGTCATCTCCTGAAATAGTATATGCCTTACTGTCTGATTCCGGTTCAAGCGAAACCTTGCTTGCCTGAGCTGTCAGCGTAATGCTGGTTCCTGAAGCCGACACAGCAGCAGCTTCACGCACATCCAGCAACACTACTTCTTCTCCGAAAGCCACGTTGGTATCTGCCATCATAAGCATCTTGAAGAAATACTTCTCACCGGCGTTGGTCACCTTGTCAATCTGGATCACGTTGAAATCGTCTACCAGGTTCACTGCACCCCAAGTGTTGGAGTCCTCATCCGGAGTAGCTACGGTACCGATAATCACGCCGTCCGGAATGGCGGCCAGCGGAACAATGTTCGTGCCTTTAAAGCGTACGGCGTTCGTATCCGTCCAGTTGGCACCCTTGGCATCACGTTGTGTCAGTTCGTCATCGTAGCGGTCTGCATCGTCTACAGACATCATATAAACGAAATTCGGATTGTTGCGAAGCACCTGAGGAGTAGCCTTGCGAACCTTCTGCAAACGGGTAATCATTGAATCAGCAGAAGAAGACTTCACATGAATCACTTCACTGTCGGCCATAATCTGAGTCAGGATACCGTTGAACAGATGATCATCATCTTCGTCATCGTCTTTATAGATACCGTTAACGAAGTGGTACCCCAGCTCGAAGTTAACCTGACGGGACATCGCATCCAGCAACTGGTTCTGCACTTCAGGAGGAAGCTGGTCGAACACCATGTTTCCTTTCGGCTGATATTTGCGCCAGATTTCCTCAAAAGCTCTCGGGTTAAATTCCGTATAAGCCATAAAGTCATGCGGAACAAGAGCTTTCTCCGAATAATTGAAATCACCCTTAGAATCCTTCGATTCAGGCATTTCCTTGCGTTTCTGCAACATGGTTCCCGTCTTCAGTCGGGGAATGGAGTATTTCTTGCGGATATTCGGAACAAGCTTGATCAGTCCTTTCTGTACAAGTTCATTTCCGGTAGCCGCCTTGGTGAGCAGTCTTTCAAGAACCTCACCGTCATAGGCTGTGTTTTGAATCTGAATTGCCATGTTTTGTTTTGATTAATTGTTATTTACTACTTCTTTCCGTAACGTCTTTCACGGATGTTTTCCTGTTCCTTTTCCCATGCACCTTTGTTTTCGGGGTCGTTCTTGTCCAGTCCGTCGGAAATCATCTTTTTCCGGGGCAAACCTTCCAGAATCTTCGATGCATTTTCAAAGTCTTTCTCCAGCAAGGTACGATATGTGTCCTTGTCTGCCGGACGGATGCGTTCCTCCTTTACCGCGTTTTCCAGCATCGTGTCGATTTCTTTCCTTCGTGCTTCCGCAGCCGCATCCTCAAAACCTTTCAGCTTCTGTCGCAGTGTGTCGTTTTCCGCCTTCAGGGTGTCATATTTCCCTGCTTTGTTTTCCAGTGTCCCGATTACGGCCAGTGCAGAGGCAGAATCTGCACAGTTGGCAAACAAGGGACGTTTCTTCAGTTCGTCAAACATTGCTTTATCGTTGTTTAATGGGTTATTTTTCATTCTGTTCATAAAGAGTCTGTACACGTTGTCCGGACTTTCCACATCCTGTCGTTCTGCTTCTTCCACGTCATAGATTCCGTCCACGAATCCCATATCCTTTGCCTCCTTGGCCGTAAGCCAGTGGTCTTTACCGTCGAAGTAAGTCTTCTTTATTTCTTCGCGGTCTGTTCCGGTCTTCGAAGAATAGATGTCTGCCAGTGTCTCCTCCAGCTGCTCAATGTGTTCCATGGTCTGCTTCAGTTCCTCCTTGTTACCCCAGCATCCTCCCTGCACATTGTGAATCATCAGACGTGCGTACTGGCTCATGTACACCGGCTTTCCGCACATGGCAATCACGCTTGCAATGCTGGCGGCCACCCCGTCCACGTAAATGGTAATATCTGCCTTGCTTTCACGAAGCGCGTTGAAGATTGCGATTCCGGCATATACGCTTCCCCCAATGCTGTTGATGCGCACATCAATCTTACCGTACAATGATTCATAGTCGCGAAGCTCACGAACAATGTCCGCATCGGTCACGCCGTCCCACTTGTCGCCTACTTCTCCATACAGAAGAATACACGCCACATCGGGCGAAGGTATCATATTGAAAAATCGTTTGTTCATTTTGCTTTTATTGCTGTTCTGATGCAAAGTTGGGAAGAAAAAGAAGTCGTGTCAAGACGGATATTTTATGATGATATTTTAAAACGTCATCATGAGGATTTAATACGTTATCATAAAAATAACGTATTGTGAATGATGTATTTATGGGCGAAATTTGCAAAACACAAAATAAGATATAAAAGACATGGCAGAATTGACAAACACGCAAAAAAAGGAATATGCACGCATGCTTTACCTGAAAGAGAACCTTACTCAGCAGGAAATAGCAGAAAAGACAGGCGTTTCACGCCAGACACTTTCCCGATGGATTAACTCGGAAAAATGGGAGGAGATGAAGATTGGCATGACGCTGACACGCGAACAGCAGATTTCCGCACTTCACCGGCAGGTGGCCGAAATAAACAAGGCCATACAGAGCCGTGAAGAAGGAAAGCGATATGCCACTCCGTCTGAAGCCGACACGCTGGGAAAACTCGCGGCCACCATCAAGAAGCTGGAAAGCGATGTGGGGATCAGTGACATTATCAGTGTGGGGATGCGGTTTTCCGACTGGCTCCGCCCGCAGGACCCGGATATGACAAAGACGTTTATCCGATTGTTTGACCAGTTTATCAAGGATAACCTATGAAACAGCAGGACAGAGAAGCACTCCGTATCTGGGAAGATTACAAGCAGGATTCTCTCAGAAAGGGAGTCGTAATAGTAAACAAGAGCCGGGCCGAAATAGAACGGCACAAGGCATGGCTCGAAAAGCGTCCGCTGGAGTGGATACGTTTCTTCTTCCCGGAGTTCTGCAAGTTCGACTTTGCCCCGTTCCAGATTAAGGCCATCATGCGCTGCATCGAACACGATGAATGGTTTGAGGTACTTTCGTGGGCGCGTTCGCTGGCCAAGAGTACCTGCGTGATGTTCATTGTCATGTTCCTGGTGCTTACGGGAAGAAAACGGAATGTCATCATGGCATCGGCCACGAAAGACAGTGCCGTCCGTCTGCTTGACCCATACCGGAAGCAGTTTGAACGGAACGGACTGATCAAGGCTTATTACGGCACACAGCTGAACCTTGGAAACTGGAGTGAAGAGGAGTTCATTACGAAAGGAGGATGTGCGTTTCGTGCCGTAGGTGCAGGAAGTGCCCCGCGTGGTAGCCGTAACGAGGCCGACCGACCCGACGTGCTGCTGGTGGATGACTTCGATACGGACGAAGCATGCCGTAATCCTGACACGGTAAACAAGATGTGGGGATGGTGGGAAGAAGCATTGTACGGAACACGTGATACGGCCATACCCACACTGATAATCTTCTGCGGAAACATCATTGCACGCGACTGCTGCATCACCCGTGCCGGAAAGCAGGCCGACCACTGGGACGTGATTAACATACGCGACAAGGAAGGACATTCCACGTGGCCAGCCAAGAACAGTGAGGAACAGATTGACCAGGTGCTTGCCAAAATCAGCACAAAGGCACAGCAGAAGGAATATTTCAACAACCCGCTCACCGGAGGAAGCGTATTTACCAAGCTGGCTTTCGGTAAGGTTCCTCCTTTGCGTAAATTCAAATTCCTCATGGTGTATGGCGACCCTGCTCCAGGCGAAAGCAAGAAAAAAGGTGCCAGCTTCAAGGCCGTATGGCTGCTTGGCAAACTTCAGGGCGTGCTTTATGTCATTAAAGGTTTTCTGGACCATACCACAAACGAAGAATTCATCAACTGGTTCTTCCTGTTGAATGAATATGTAGGCGGAAAGACCAACCTTTACTGCATGGTAGAGAACAACAAGCTTCAGGACCCGTTTTTCCAGCAGGTACTGAAACGCCACCTGGCACGAATCCGCAGAAAGAGGAACGAACAGCTTTCCATCAAGCCGGATGAAGACAAGAAGACCGACAAGGCTACCCGTATAGAAGCCGACCTGGAACCACTGGATCGTGAAGGAATGCTGATATTCAATGAGGCTGAAAAAGACAATCCGCACATGAAGGAACTGATCAACCAGTTTGACCTCTTTGAAATGACGCTTCCTTATCCTGCTGACGGCCCGGACTGCATACAGGGAGGAAACCGGGCCATCGACCGCAAGAATGCATCCTTACAAAAAACAATAACAATCAACAGAAGTATTATTAACAAAAAAAATAAATATAGGACATGAGCACACAATTAACTATTATTATTGTTGTTGCATTAATTAGCACAGCATCGGTACTTATTTTTTACTTTAATTCAGAAGTTAGAAGATTAAAAAATATGTTTTCAATACTTCGTGAATTAATCGCTAAAAATGAAAGGCTTAATGATGAGATTGATAAAGCATACGAAGGATGGTTTAAAGAGATTCAAAACTGCCAACAAAAAGCTGAGTGTATTATTAACGATTTATACGAGCTACAACAGAAATTAAAGCCATGAGCCAGTTTATCAACCCGGAAGATTACGACGCATCCATACACCGTGAAATACTCGATGCGCTCATACGTGAAGACGAATCACTTCTTGAAGTATGCGAAGACCAGGCTATCGCCGAAATGCGCGGATACCTGTCTTCACGGTTTGACTGCGACAAGATTTTTGCAGCCACCGATTCCGAACGCCACCCGCTTGTACTGATGTACGCCAAAGACATCACGCTGTATCACGTATTCTGCATACACAATCCGCAGAAGATTTCCAAAATACGGATAGACCGTTACGAGCGAAGCCTGGAATGGCTGAAAGGCGTGTCAAAATTTGAGATAAGCGTGGAAGGACTGCCGGCACTCGACGAAGATTCCACTAAGTTAAATTCCGCATTCCAGATGCGAAGTTATCCACGAAGAAACACCCGATACTGATATGAGCAAGAAGAAAAAAATAACCATAGGCGGAAACATCAATCCGCAGGGAAGTCCGGCACGAACGGTCATCATTACCCAGCCGCAGCGTTTTTTCCTCGACATGCAGAAATACATGAGCGGCATACGCGGGGCCGAAAACGTAGACTTCACCAACCGCGTACGCCTGTACGACATGTACGAAGACATCCTGATTGACGGACACCTGAGCAGTGTGCGTGACAAGCGAATCGCTTCGGCACGAAACATTCAGATAGAGTTCCGACGTGGCGGGAAACCGGACGAGGAAATCAACGTGATGCTGCGTTCACCCTGGTTTTTCCATTTCATTGAAGACCTGGTAGACTCCGTGTTCTGGGGATTCTCTCTTTTCCAGTTCTACCGCGACAAAAGCGGATGGATTAATTACGAACTGATACCCAGAAAGAATGTTGATCCGGTTCGCGGGCTTATTCTTCACCGTCAGAGCGATATTGCCGGAACTCCCTGGACTGACTTCCGCGATGTGCTTTTTGTGGGGAAGCCGCGTGCATTGGGAAAACTGGCCAACGCTGCACCCTACGTCATCTTCAAACGTAACGACATGGCCGACTGGGCACAGTTCTGCGAAATATTCGGAATGCCCATACGCGAATATACCTACGATGCGGAAGATGAAGAGGCACGCCTGCAAATTCTTGACGACATGAATGAGCAGGGAGCAGCCGCATGCTTCATCCACCCGAAAGGCAGTGAGCTGAAGTTGCTGGAAAGTGCCGGTAAAAGCGGTTCATCCGACCTGTATGACAAGCTGTATGAGCGGTGCAACAATGAGATAAGCAAAATATTTCTGGGCAATACGCTTACCACCGAAGCCTCCGAACGTGGAACCCAGTCGCTGGGAACCGTGCAGGAGAAAGGAGAAAAGAAAATCAATGAATCCGACCGCCAGCTTATTCTGAACGTGCTGAACTACGACATGACGGACATCTTCGAAAGCATGGGATACAACACACGCGGAGGAGAATTCGTGTACGTAGAACCGAAAGAAACAAACATCACGGTCATTGCCGATGTGATAACCAAGATGCGAAACGCAGGCACACCCGTATCCGACGACACGTTCTACGATCTTACCGGAATACCCAAGCCTGAGAATTACGACCAGCTGAAAGCCGAACAGCAGGAAAAACGGAATGCCGTAGTACCTGATAAGAAAGACACGCCTGACAGCAAAACGGCACAAAGAAAAGAAGAGAAACGGAAGGATTTAAACGATTCTCAAACGGAAAGTAAAAACTATTTAACCAGATTCTACAACCACATCCGCCGTTTTTTCGTCCGCGCCCCGAAAAGCGGGGCTTTAAGATGGTAATGAATGAGCTGTACGGACAGACTTGTTCCTGCTGTCATTCCGTCCATCCCTGGAATGAAGCATCCGTTTCTGCCTCATTCACTCCGGAACTGATGGCACGTCTGCTGGCCGACATTTACGCGAAAACGTTCAATGTAGAGGAAGACATCTATCCGGAACTGTATGAAGCCGCACGCGACACCTTTGAACGTGCGCTTCAGGAAGGATACCCCATAGAGGATGTAGATGATGCCGACACCCTTTTCCGTCAGGCACTGAAAGACGATGCCGACGTGTTTGCCGCCTTCCGCACACACCGCATGCAGAACGACATCGCTTCGCAGCTGCTTGATGAAAACGGAAAGCTGAAGGAGTTCCGGCGCTTCCAGGAAGATGCTGAGTCTGTCATCGGCACCTACAACAACCACTGGCTACGTACAGAATACGACACAGCCGTACTCCGTGCCCGCTATGCCGCCGACTGGAAACGTTTCTCACGTAATGCCGACATCCTGCCCAACCTGAAATGGATGCCCACTACGAGTGCTGATCCTGACGTATTCCACATGGAATACTGGCGAATCGGGCTGACGCTTCCAAAGACACACCCCTTCTGGAAAAACCACCATCCACACGACCGGTGGGGATGCAAGTGTGATCTGGAGGAGACGGACGACCCCGTCACGGGAATCATCCCTGAGGTGGACTACAAGCCTTCGCCCGGACTGGAGAACAACCCGGGACTGGATCCGGAACTGTTCAGCCATACTCATCCGTACTACGAAAATACTTATCCGGGAGCAGAGAAAGCGGTGGAAAAGATGATACACTATACGGTTATTCCCACCAGATCTGGAAAACTTCGGATACATGACGGACACGGAAAGCATGAGCGCGACGAGAACATCCGCATCGGAACCTACCTTGCCGAAAAGCATGATTACGAAATAGACTTGCTGGACAATCCGCAGAACCGGAAAAGTGCCGACAGTTATAACCGCACGCTGGAGGTGGAGCAGGAATACAAGATGAATGTCACCCCTACAAAAAGTTCTATTGACAACCTGCTGAGAGATGCGAAGAAGCAGGCTGATGATATTGTGCTGTGGATTGATTCAGACATATCGCTGGAAAACCTGGCCGCAGCCATACGTTCCCGTGTGAAACGTTCGCAAAACATATCCCACATCACTATAGTAAGAGATGGAAAGGATATACGTCTCAGCCGTGAGGAGATTTTGGGCAACGGATTTAAAATACGACCGGCAGACCTGAAATGAATCAGACCTGCCGGAAGGGGGTCCAAACCCGAGGGCGAACCATCTGGGAATGAACCAATGCAAATATAGCTATTTTAAATTTATTGTCAAACGAATATAAGACTAATTGTAATGAATACTTCCGATTTTAAAAAGATACTGAAACTGCTGGAGCGTGACTTGCAGAAAACCATCAGCGACACGCTGCCCCGGAAGGCGGGAGTGCTGGCCGTAAACCATACACGCCAGAACTTCCGTGACGGAGGTTTCCGCGACGGAGGACTCCAGCCATGGAAGCCGACCCGACGCCAGCAGTCGGGAAGCAAGAAAGCTTCCGACCGTTACGGCCCTCTGCTTAGCGGACGAAAGAGACTTATGGGAGCCAATGACTTTCGAACGGAAAAAGGGAAAGTGACCATATTTAACCCCGTAGAATACGCCGCAATACACAATGAAGGAGGAACAGTCAGCACCCATCCACGCATTACGCCCAAGCTCCGGAAAATGGCATGGGCACGTTATTTCAAGGCGGCAGGAATCCGGCGTGGAACTTCCTCGAAAACCCGAAAGAAGAAAGACGCTTCGGCACCTCCTGAAGCCCGTATGTGGAAAGCCATTGCCCTGAGCAAGAAGTCAAGGCTCAACGTAACCGCACAAATACCACAGCGAAGGTTCCTCGGACAAAGCAAGGAACTGACCGGGAAACTACAGAAAGAAGCCGAAAAGGAACTGCGCAAAGTAATGGAAACAAAACTCGGAAGTCTGAAGTGATTTTAATTATTAACTATTAATTATTCATTGAATTACATGGAAACTTTATTCAACCAGATACAGCAGCTTGTAGCAGACAAGATTGAATGGCTCGACAGAAACGTAGACGAAGACTACGGACAGCTTGAAATGCTTTACCGCGACGACGAAGACTCCGACACCTATCCGCTCACATTCCCTCTTGTGCTGATAGACATATCTGAAACCTCATGGACTACCATGGGAGGAGCTTTCAGTAAAGTACAGTCGGGCACGGTAACCGTCAACGTGAAACTGGCAATGGACTGTTACGACGATACGCATTTCACCAGCGGAACAGCCGACAAGGCTCAGGAACGTGCGGACAAGGTGCACGAGCTTCATTCGCTACTGCAGGGATGGATGCCCATGCATTCATCTTCACCGCTTGACCGCAAGACCAGCCGTAGCCAGACGATGACAAAGGGAATAAAAGTGTATGAATTGAACTATGAGTGCCGCATGATAGACGACGCTACTCAGGTATGACAGACACACGCTTGCCGTATTTCACACCGGCCTGCCGTCCGCGCTTTCTCTTGGAAGGCATGGGCGGCTTCTCTTCCATGTTTTTACCCGAACGGTATTCGCGATCCAGTTCCTGGAGAAATTCGTAATTCTGGTTCACGATAGTACGGATGCGTTCCTCGCTAATAAAAAATTCTCTGGTAGACAACTGATGAAAGGTATCGTCAAAGCGCAGACGTTTTATCTCCGTCCAGTAGTAATATCTGCGGAGCAATTCTTCATTTCGCATTGCTATTAATTCTGAGTCCCTTCCTTTAGGCATGTCAATATCCATTTATATATTCGCAAAGATACAAAAAAACGCACAAAAATCAACACTTTATGCCTTGAATCACCTCTTCCGGCACTTTGGACGACAGGACTGCCGCTGCCTGCCGTAATTTTACAGCGTCATGACAGAAACAACTGATTTATTAACCCTCAAAAACATTACTGACTATGGCTATCAATTACAGCATTGCACAGATGAAAAACCCCAATGACAAGGGGGCACCGGCAAAGTATTATGCGAAGGCACAGGCATCCGGAAGCGTTGACATCAACGAACTGGCCGAAGAAATCTCGTACTCCACTACCCTTACCGACGGAGACGTGCTGAACGTGATCCGTGCCCTGGTGAAACAGATCAACAAGCATATTTCCAAGGGTGAAATTGTGAAACTGGAAAATCTGGGCAGCTTCCAGGCGCAAATCTCCAGCGATGGCGCAGAAGCTGAAGAAGAATTCAGCACCGCCAACATCCGGAAGGTATCGCTTCAGTTCCGTCCCGGTATCGGTCTTCGCGGTCAGCTCAGCCTTGACAACCTGACGTTTCACAAAGTGAAGCCGCTGAATGCTCCGGCTGCGGAAGAGGAAGAAGGCGGTCTGGGAGCCTGATCACCGACTACCCGGCAGTGACTGCGACATTACTGCCAGGTAGTGATCCAACTACCCTGCGGTAATTAATAATTTACTACGGGGTAGTTTTTTCATTTGAATTTAGTAACTTTATAGTCGATTCATTAACTCTTAAAAACAACACAAGCGACCCATGAATGCCATTTACCTGACCGATCTGGCCCTGCTCTATTTTCCTCACAGCACCCCGCGAAGTGCCGTTTCCCAACTTCGCCGCTGGGTGAATCTCAACTCTGAACTTCAGCAGCGTCTGACCGAACTGCACTACCAGAAAGGACAGCGCGCACTGACTCCCCTGCAACATGCCGCCTTCGTAGAGTTCCTGGGTGAACCGGGAGAATGATACCATACACAGACAGCAATCCCCGGCATCGGTTTCGGTGCCGGGGATCGTTCTGTCAGTCTTCAATGTAGAAGTCCAGTTCAAGCAGTTCTTTCATGAACCGGTCCCGTTCTGCTTTCGACTTAAAATCGCTTCGTAGTGTTACCCATGAATCAGGATGATCCAGATTCTTACACTTGATAATCGGTTTCCCGTTTCTTTCTTCGGCTCTGATCACCACAAAACCAGAATCACATACTTTCTTTTGGTCTTTTGCGTTCATGATCAATCTTCTTTTAAATAAACAAATTCTCCTGCCAATAACAGCACTGGCTCACCAACACCCATTACCCATTCACCACGCTTATTATTTTGCCCTATTGGCGGTGGAACTATGTCATGTTTACTACCTGGAGTAATATTCGCAAACCGATCGCCAAAAGCCTTACAGTCTGTAACCATAATGCGCTTGAATGTGTTTCCCTGTTTTGGACAACACTTCTGCATCTTCTTAATATCAGATTCTCTGATAGAAATTGTACCTAATCTGTAAGATTTACCTGTGATGCCGCATTTCCTACATTTATACACATCGTACATTTTCTTGACTCCTTGAGTTGTCAGATTCTGTTTTTCCCAATCGTGACCGCCGGTATTAATATCGAATGTTTGCATATATCAATCCTCCCAGTTTTTATTTGTTCCCAATAAATGCGCGGTCTGATCGTTGTAAGGGATGCAGTATTTTACCCATCCACTTGTAGTACGATAAGGCATTGCATTATCACTATCGTCTTTATAAGAAAAAAAACATGCTGACCAATTGTCTGTTTGGCTACATTTCACTAAAACTTTGTCAAACGGATTGAACTTATATTCTGGCTTTAATTCTATATTTAAAAAACTTTTTAAGTATTTCTTCGCTCTCGGATCTTTACTTGATTTTAGTTGATCAATGATTATTTTCAATTGTGTTTCATCAGCTCTACCTTTTACTTTACATGTCCAATTATCACAATCAAAAAATTCATTTCCAATAAGATCTACGCCAAAATATGCACCAAACGCTCCACGATTATTTTTTACTTCTTTATATATAAATGGTTTGTTGTTGCCACTGATTAATATATCTCCATTCGTGAAAGTAAGATATTCAGGTATTTCAAGCATAAGATCGCTATCACGTTCTAATCCTTCTACTTCATGACTATTTATAGTATAAGTAAGAATCTTCTCCATTATATTTACATCAATCAATGCAACAATATAGTATGTGCTATCAGACTTTTTATCCCAACAAACAATCCTTGCCTTTTTGCCATCACGAGTAACAACTCTTCCTTCTACTTCACCATTTGTTATTTTCTTTGCAGTTTCAGGATCAAATGGCACTTTTATTAAATTTGATTCCATAATTACTTCACTTATAAATCAATAATTTCAACACCCAGTTCTCGGTTTAATTCCCGCATCATGTCAGCGGTATCATTGTTCTCGACGTCAAAGCAGATACCCAGTAATTCCGGGTTCTGCTGTGATCGTTGCACCTTCAGATCGCAGGGGCGATTCCACTTCACCCAGATGAACATAAACTGGCTGATCATGCTGTAATGAATCTTAACCGCCACTCTGCGAGGTCTGAACAGATTAAGGTTCTGGTTCTGCATAGGGTTCTATGTTTTTAACAACCTGTCCACTCAACCAGATCCGTCCGCTGCCCTGACATTGCGGACACACTTTCTGCTGGGGATATTCCCGGCGCACATCTTTCTCTGCATACACGGTTACTGAGCCGGTTCCTCCGCACTGGCGGCAAAGGCATACACGGCGATGGATATAAGTCTTTTCTGTTTTCATCTTCTGTCTGCATCATTAAATTCAGGTTTCACATCGGGTTCTGCTTTGTATGGGTAAACGTCCATAATGGCGGTTTCCGATACGGAAGCTATCACATAGTCTGCCAAAGTTCCTTTCATGCCTTCGTCCAGCTTCTTGATGGCATCACGCAGATCGGAAGCTTGTACCAGTACATTGAAAGGAGTACGCTTTTCTGATCCGCTCTTATCGTCGAGAGTGACAAACCAAAGTTTGCACTTAAACCAGCGGTCGGCTGCTCCTTCTTCGGACGGGAATAGTTCATTGTAATTCGCTTTTGCAACTCCAGACACCTCGAACTCACCACTGATAAAAGGTGTCATTTCTTCGATAATGCGAGACTCTGCTTCGGTAAAGCTGAGCGCGTCTACCAGATAAAGTTCAGTTACTTTCTTATTCATTCCGTTTTCCAATGTCTTTTCGAAACGGATTTTACATGTAAACCAATTGTGCATCATAATTACTTGTTTTTAATTTCTTTAAAAATTACGTTTTGCTGATCACTTCTTGAATCGTCAGTACAGGACTGTTCCAAGTGGTAACAACAAATATTATTCTCATAGAAATAGCAACCTTCACATGCTATATGCTCACTTTCTACCGGTGAGGCTTTCAATAAATGCCCATCATATTCAAATGTTTCACCAACTGTTAATTCCATACTGACAAAATTTTATCGGTTAATACACTCCATTTGTTCCTCACCATCCTCCCGTCCATCCAGAATATCCATCCGAGTATATCAAGCAATGCTGCAAAAACCTGAAGCATATAGCCTATAATTATCAATGGACATACAATAAAGACAGACAGGAATAACATTATTATTTTCTTGCGCTTATTCATTATTCTATGTAGTAACATGTTACAATAAAATTCTTCCTGATCACAAACAAGGTAAACTGATCGTAATCCAACCCAAGTAAGACACGTATTGAAGCTCTTCGTATGTGTCCGCTATACTTGATGCTGTTAATGTATCCATCCATGATCATTTTCAGGCGTTGGTATTCTTCGCGGGTAGCTTCCAGTTCTTTGTCTTGAGTAACACGACTAATATATTCGTGTAATTGTTTCATCCAGCGCGGCCACTTGTCGCGCCGGATGTTGGTTCTAAAGGTTAATTCAGCCATATCAATCAGGTTTATATCTATTCACAAGCCACCATTCTGCTTTTTTTATCCATTCAAACAGAAATCCAAATGGAAGCCATATAAAGTAGGATATTGTAATCATTATAAACAATGGCATAAACAATATGTAGTATATAGTCCATATAGTATACCATTTGCATTTAGACTTTCTTTTCATTTTTCCATCCATTAAGTTCATAAACCTTATCCCGTGCTTCCTCTTTGGATCGGCACTCCACAATGGGAGTGCCTGTGCATGTGGACTGAGTGTATTCATTCCGATATACGATCCATAGATTTCCACGGCGGGAATAACTGTACTTAGGCCGTCTGGACTGCAGCATCGCTTTCCTTTTTGGGTTCTACGTAGAAAGATTCGTCCTGTACCACCTGAATACCAATTTTCGGGAATAATTCGGCCACTTCAGGAACTTCCCGGTCGGCCAGCAGCTTGTCCTTGGCCAGTTCCTCTGTGGTACGGATATAATCAGGAAGGAATTCTTTTACCAGGTTTGTAACCGAGGCCCAGGTAAAGCCTTTCAGATTCTTCAGCTTCGGGTTACCGGTGCGGAATCCGATGATACCATGTGCCGACTCCAGACTCTTTTTCTTACTGAAAAGCGTATCCTTATTCTCAGTGGCGTAGGTCTGCATCACTTCGAATGTACGATCCTTGGTTTCGTTCAGTTCGGCCAGCTGGTCGGCGTACTTCTCACGGATCTTAGTCATCTCCTGGTCCATCTTTGCGGTAAGTGACTGGGCCTTTGCGTCGGCCATTGCAAACTCGGCAAATGCCTGTTCGTACTGTTCGCGGCTTACTCCGCTGATTACTGTTTTCTTGGTTCTTTTTGTTGCCATTTTAATTGAGTTTTAATCGTTATTTAAATTCTGTATAACACAAACGTATTTTTGCTTCTGGATTAATCTCTTGTGCCAATTTCCTTACATCCGTCAAGTTGTCGGTTCGCCAGCATGAGCGGATGCTTTTATTCGGTCTGTCGTGGAAAGAATAAATGATCCTCCATACGATGTATTTCTTCCTATTCATCCCTCATGTCCTCCATTGCCGCCAAATCGTATTCCAGTTTCATGGTCTCATCAGCCTGTTGTCCGCAGAAGTTCTCCAGTTCGCGGAGTATCGTTACGCGGTCGCCGAAGTCAAACTGCTGCATGCGGCTCATAATGTCATTCTGGATTTGTTCGATTGCCTGTTCCATAGCTATTCCTTGTTTGATTTACTATCCTTGTAGTCTCTCACGACAGAACTTCCGAGCAACTCACGCCTGCTGTAGTATACGTTATATCCTTTTTGATAGCGGGTAATGAGTCCTTTATTAGCCCATTGCTTGATGGTGGTCTTTGCACATCCAATCAGGCGGCACGCATCGGCCTGACCTATCAGTTCATCAGGGGCTTCCGAAATGTCTTTACGCGGTGCAGGAGCTACATCGCCCACTCTCAGACCTAACCTGCGTTCCACCCTATCCAGGCGAAGAAGCAGCTTTTTGTACTCCGAAAGACTCAGTGTAATGGTTTCTTCCTGCTCTTCCTCTTCTTCCGGTCCGTCTTCCAGATCCGGACAGATGGAACTGATACCAATCTTTCCGGCAAGGAACTGGGCTGCATCGCGTGCGGCATAGAAAAGAGTTTCGTTGCGCTCGTCTTCCGGAACGTCGCGCACATACCGATTGAATACCCATGATTCGCTGCGTTTTTCTTCTAAAACTTCCCTCTGTATGCGACATATCGGATCGTAATTACGTTCTTCCAGATACGCTATTGCACGATTTATTTCTGATTGCTTTCTCATATCATTCCTCCTTTCTTGCCATTGCCTCAAATTGTCGTTTCACTTCCTTCAGTTCCTCCAGCGACATTTCCGTAAGAGGCTTGCGGAACTTGCTGCGTGTACGGCAGAACTGGTTTATCTTCGCTTTGTTCATTTCAAAATCCGCTTCCGTTTCGTTCGTGTAATTTTTGTTCAGACAGGAGATATGAAACGAAAGGGAAAAAATCTGTTTCACTACTTTGCGTGCCTCACGATGGATGCGGTCAGCTTCCTCACGGTTGAACCGTGTTAGCAACAGTCCGGCTTCTTCTTTGGTCAGTCCGGCGGTGCTGTCGGTTCTTCCTTCCGTGAACTGACTGATAAAACCATGGCGGTCATCATCATCAAATCCCATTTTCCGGAACTGAGCGTGCAGTGCCTTCACCTGCTGCGGTGTGATTGGACGGTCTTTCATCATTGTTCTCATGTATTCTGATTATGAATTGTAAATTGAAAAGATTATTCTTCTCCGTGATATTGCCGGGCTTTCTCCGGAACGATGTCATAGTAACCGACTGGACCGATAAAGCGTCCTTTCGAAAAGGCCCTGAAGCCTTCCACGTAGATCTTCAGCGAGGCATCGTACATCACTCCTTTGGCGGCACGTCCGTTGGGTAACTGGCCTTCGGCGTGGCTGATGAAGATGAGCAGCTTCCGCTTATGTTGTTCCTTAAAGTCAATGTACTGACGGTACGTCATTCGGGTGTACTGGAAGGAATCGATAACCACGATGTCCGGGCTTTTCTGCCGGCGGAGTCGTATGCTGAGTTCATCCATATTCTCGTTGTCGATCAGCAGGAACTTTTTGTTTACTTCCATCATCCCGGTTCGGCGGATGGCATCCTGCATGGTGCGGCAGGCACCTTCCTCCATGCTGTCGTATGCCACACGGCCAAAACGGCACAAATACTTGCAGAGCTGGAGGGCAAAACTGGTCTTTCCGCTACCGGAGTTTCCCCAGATGATCCAGACTCCACGGCGTTCCGGAGTGCCGAATGCATCATACCAGGAACCATCGAAATCCATCACATCAAACTTCATGGATAGAAGTTCACGGACTCCTTTCGCATTGCGGTCGAAAGTGAACTTCTTTTTCTGTGGGGGCGGTGTAGTATCCTCTTTATTCATTGCTTCCTCCTTTCCTTCTTGCTTCGATAATACGTTTCTGACGGTGGATGCATCGTTTCACGCGGCGAAGGTCGTTGTCGCTTCGCCTGGCATCTTTCAGCACCTCTTCGATATCGGCGCGGTCGGTCAGGTTATTAGCCTGACAGATGGCGTAGATGTCATTCTGTTCTGTGGGAGATACATCGAAGAAACGGCGTCCGATGCGGCTGTTTATTTCCTTGTAACCTTTCTTGTTGTAGCGAAGACCGGATTCCATACGGCGCTTGATGTAATCCGTACTGAGAAACACGATACCTGAGTGTCCTTCCAGACGGTTGTAAATGCTGATGAAATAGTTGAACACGCTGTCAGTAAGCTTGTCGCCTTCATCAAACACCAGCAGCGGATTCCCCAGGAAAGAAATCATGCTGATAGCGTTTTCCAGCATATCGCGGAGGTTGGTCGTGTCGGTAGGTGCGCCTACCTGCTTGGCTATCTCACGAACGAAGTCTGAGCGTCGCATATCTTCCGAACAGAGGATGTAGAACACATTTCTGTGCGTGCGTCGGTATTCGATGGCCGCCGTGGTCTTACCGCATCCGGCATCACCCACAATCCATGTCACGTTCTTGTATGCCTGTGCGTCACTCAGCGCAAAAGTGATTTCCTTGAAAGTCTTTCCTTCGTGAAGGTTCCATGAGTCGAAGGCAAAGCCTATCTGCGAAGCGATACGGATAAACATTTCATCACTGATCAGTTCATACTTTCCGTTGCAAAGCTGGCTCACGGTGGCCGAACTTACCCCCTGCAAACTTTCTGCGGCACGGTTCAACGTAGGGTAATTGGAACGGTAGGCAATCAGTGCGCTGCGCACCTGTTCTTTCATTTCTGTTGTTAATCCTTTCATTGTTTTAATAGGTATTTAAGTATTGTTTAATCAAATCGTTAGAATTTTCCCAAGCTGTCCAGTTCATCAAACGTCAGGTTCGATACTTTCTTTGTCCAGTCTCCTGATGATGCGAAGGCCAGCGGTTCATCTGCCAGTACAGGCTCTTCCGGAATATCCGTTTCGGGCATCGGTACCGGAGCTTCCAGTGTGCCACGCTTCATTTCTTCGCGGTATCCGTCAAGCTGCTTTTCGCTCACGGCCACCGGACGCGGTATCCGAAGTTGGGTGTATGCTTCGCCCATGGCTTCCTCCATGAAAAGGTCTTCCTGGGCGATGTGCATGGCTGCACGAGTGCGACGGTTGGCATCCAGTTGGGCAAACAGATAAGCGTTTTCCTCTTCGGTGCGTTCCTGAGTGGCACGATGGATCGTGACTTTCGGTGTAGCGATGGCCGCATACTTGGCTCCCGTGTCAGTCACCGCCCAAAGTTCGATGCGGGTCATGTCTTCCGGATCGTAGCGGTAGAGGAACTGACGGCCTACGTTCTGCAGGTGGAAGTTCATATCTATCAGCCCGTCGTCGCCATACACCATGTAGCTGTATTCCTGCTTGTTCATGCGGAAGATGAAACCTTCCTTGGTGTATTGCACCGGAGCCTGAGAGAACAGCATGAAGATTTCGTGTGCTTCGTAATCATCCAGCGGTTGAGCTTTCGGATTCTCGATGGCGGTGTACATTTCCAGTCGGGTCATGCCGGTAAGGCTGGTAGGATGCTGCATCAAGTTCCATTCTTCGCGGCACTCGGCATACTGCTGTTTCAGTTCCTCCAGCGTGGGAAGAAGGTCGATGTTTGCCATTACCAGGTCGATATTCGCACGGCTGGATAACTTCTTGGCCGTAATGTTCTGACCTGTGAAGTTGTAAAGCTTGTGAAGAACCTGCTGCTGGAACCGTCCGAAAGCGGACTCGATGGATTTGGACTGGCCGTTGTGCGGCATCGTGGTTTTGTGAAGATGGCAGAGTTTCTTGAAGAATCCCTGCGAAGCCAGTTTCTTATGCCCTCCCTGGTTATCGGTCACTATCTCGTAAGGCTTTACCTTCCATGTCTGGAGTGCCATCCGGTATGCCATGTACTGGTTGTAGAAGTTTTCGCCGTCACCGATAAAGTAGCCGAGAAACAGTTCCGTGCAGGCATCCATCACCTCGTACACATCCGTGGTTCGTGCCACCCATCGCTTCTGTCTGTCATCGTACGCACGGTAGTAAAGGTTTATCTTCGTACCGTCTGAATACCACAGCGAGTTAGGCATGGACGGCATTACCGTATCGAAGGTTGGCATATACTTGTTTTTGAACTCCCTTTCGCCATTTACTGCGGCATACCACCACACCATTACTGCCGGATCATTCAAGTAACTGTGCATCGTTGTAGGACTCTTGATGGTCTTCAAGCCGCGAAGCGTTGCCTGACGGTTGTACTCCTCAAAGAGCTGCATATCGGTGTAAACCGGGAACTTGCTCCGGCGGAGCTTCAGCAGAAGAGCTCCTTCGGCCTTTCCGATGCGGCGTGCCGCATTGTTACCCAGATTGCCGCTAACCAGAACCACATATCCCTCGCGTTTGTAAGCATTGAACTTTTCGCGCAGGCGTGCCGGATTCTTCGGCAGTGTGTGACCTGTGATTTCGCGGAGACGCTCACAGCAGATCTGCACGCTGCTCCATGTTTCCGCACGCCGGGAGAAACCGCCTTTGGCGTGTTCCACACTGCGTGCCTTTTCCGTCCGCAGCATTTCGTTCATCACCTGAGCGTTCAAAATGTATTCCAGCTGACGGGCCGGATCAATACGTGGCTCAAACTCCTTGTAGAAGCGTACAGCTTCGGCATCGAACCGGATCTGTGTGTTAATGTACTTTTCCTGCTCACGCTGTTTCATTTCCTCGTATGCGTTTTTGAATGTGTCATCGTATGCTGCACGGAGCCGTTCCGGCATGGAGCGGTAGGCAATCAGGGCCTCGCGTCCGTTACCTCCCCTCTGGAGGAGGGTTAGCTTGCCTTCACGAATGTATTTCTTATAGGTGGGCTGGCTGATAAGTCCGCTCCCCACAAGCTCCGTAAAGCTGACGCATAATGTGTTTCCGTACATTTCCATGATTAATTCGTTAAGATTGTAGTCCGGCTCCGGGGCTTGAACCCGGATGGCAGCCGCTTCACTCCTTCTTTTTACCATATTCCCAATTCCTATTGAAAACAGCCCAATATGTCAAATTACAGTCGTTATCCTGAATGTGTGAAGTTCTGCAAGCCGTGTGTGATTTATTCCTTTTTATCCTCTCTGTCCATCCGTATTGCAGCAGGTATGAGTGCCAGGCAGAGGCAGGTTGTTATAATCAGGTTCATTGTACCGTCTGTCAGCCGGTTCAGTATGGCTGCTGCCAGTATCAGCAGCAGATAGCGTGTGGTTGTATTGATTCGTTTCATGATTCTATGATTTTAGTGTAGACCTTAAAAGACTCTTTTTGCGGGTAATAATATTTTCTGCATTTCTCTTTCATCTTTTCAGCTTTATACTCTGTCTCGTAATCAAATTCTCTTATTCTTTCTGTGGTTCCATCCAAATTGATGTAATCCACACATACAGTATATTTCTTCATGATTCTATGTTTTGGTTTTGAGCCATCCCTATTCTCTCGAACTGGGAATGGCAAGGATTCATCACTTATGCAGTTGGTTGTAAATTACAGTTGAATAACTTCCGCATACGGGTTTTCCAATTTCTTCAGCTCGTAGAGTTCCGCTCCATGATTCAAGGCATACGAACGAATAAGTCTTGCTGTAGGACTGTTGGTATCGTATGCCAGAGCGGCATCCACTGTACGGGTTGTAACATTTAGTTTCCGGGCGATTTCTTCTTTCAGCTCTCGGCTTGCTTTGATGAGTTTTCTTGTTTCTGCCATTTCGTTATTGATTTATTTAGTTATGAAATCTACCATGTATTCTCTCTGGAAAGATCCATCTTCATGAATGTGTTCCGATAACCAACGAGATGTCATTTTCCGACTTTCTTCCTCATCAAATGCCAATTCTTCCGGTTCAGGAAGTGTCTCAGTGTTTTTAATCATTCTCGTTAATTCTTCATATACCTCTTTTGGTATTTTTGCATTACTTAAGCTTACCTTATAAGTCACCTCCACCACAAGTGCTCTAACAGCGGTGTTTTCTGATTCGTTTTCCCTGATTCTATCCATAATTTGCGTTTTTAAATATTATTTTCTACCTTTAGGGCGTCTTCTTTATTGAAGACTCTGCAAATGTAAGCACTTTGCGAATATCGTGCAAGCATTTTGAGGATTATTTTATTCACATTGAATATATTTTTAAGCAAAATGGATAAGAATAAACGATTGGAAAGGCTTGTAGAATATTATGGGAATGGTAATAAATCCCATTTTGCTAAGATATTAGGCGTTAAGGCTCAAACAATTAACACCTGGTTATCAAGAAATACCTATGACACTGAATTGATATTCGCGAAATGCGACGGTTTAAATGCTGCTTGGCTCTTAACCGGCGAAGGCAACATGCTCAGTTCCGAGTCTGAAAAGGAAGAAAAACTGCCATCCGTAAACCAAACATACGAAGGCGCACCCTACTTTAATGTGGATTTTATAGGAGGATTCGATGTAATTGTGAATGACCAGACGCGGAATCCTGACTTCTACATTAATTACCCTCCCTACAACCAGGAAGGAGTGGTTTGGTGTAACCTCACCGGTCACTCCATGGAACCGGAGATAAGCAATGGTGACATTATCGCACTTCGTGAAGTAACGACACCTATCCAGTATCTTCCGGCCGGGGAAATATACGGCATTGTCACAGAGGAATACCGCACAGTAAAAAGAGTCAGGTTAAGCCAAAAAGAAGGTTTTGTCCGGCTCATCCCTTCGAACAAAAGCGAAGAGTTCTGCGAACAGGAAATCCCCATCAGCATGATTCTAAAAGTATATGCTGTTTTGGGAAGCATCAGGAAATTCTTTTAACTATATATTATGAAAAAAGACCTTGATAAAAAATATACCTATGACGAAGTAATAGAGGCTTTAAAAAATGGAGAAATACGTGTTCCTGTTCCTGTACTTACGGGAATGAATGGTTCTAAATACCTCTTGCAACCTTCTCCATACAATGCTAGCGAATTAGACAAATGGGGTTTTACTGAATTTACTATCCATAGTGAAAAATTTAATGTACCATCCTTAGAAACTCCAAATGACGGAACCTGGTTTCAAGGAGGACCGTTATTGAGAGGATTACATCTAGCAGAAACAGAAAGCGAAGTACAAGGATTCTTCCGGAATCTGTCTGTATACGCTCGAAGATATTCTCCATTCAACAAAGGTTATAAAAGATTGTTTGTTCACGAATCAGCTTTGCCTCAGTTAGGGTTAACATTAGACAGAGAATTAATATACAGCCAAAGATTGGAAAAGTTAATAGAGTTAGATGGTGCTCCTCAATATGTAAATTATGAGCAGCGTTCTGGAATTCCCTATTATAATATGGGATTTTCTACGGATTTCAATAAGATTTTCGGTACACATTACGCTGTTCCTGATTTCGAAATCATCTATAAGCCATTCAAAGACGCTGAAGTTTATTGTAACGCAAAAGGAGATGGTATGATTCCGGTTATCTCAGATGGTGACGTTGTAGCCTTAAAAGAAGTACAATTAAAAGATATAGTATATGGTGAGATTTATGCAATAGCAATGAATGATGACTCCGGAATAATTCGCGTAATACGGCGCGGATCTGACTCTTTTAAACTGCGTTTGAGTGCCATAAATGTATATTATAAAGATATCGAAATTGATACTCGAGGAATTTTAAAAATATATAAGGTAATGGGATGCATAAAACATTTTTAGTAAGCTGAAAATATGAAAGAAAGAATAGTTTTATTTATCTCAGTATTTTTCTTTATGTGTTCATGTAGTAATACATCGGAAATGGATATTGAGAAATTAGTATCAAATTTTGCCCAATCCTCTTTACCTGAGACATGGACTTATGAGCCGATTGCATACTCTGTAACTGACAGTGCTATGTCAAAAGTTGAAGACACTAAACAGTATCAAGAACTTGTAGAAGCCCAAACACAATTAGATTCAGCTTTTATTCATGATGAAGCTATAGATTGTTACGAAGAAATGAAAAAACTTAAATCTAAATTTACTCCGCATTATATAGGTAAAAAGATCATTCATGCTTATTTATGCTCGACAGATTTCGGGGATTCTTTATTCATCAATACATATATAGTTGGAGCTGATGGAGATATTACCAAAAGTAATTCAACTTCTGTATATGTTTCATCTCCAGATTCTGTGCGAATGGAGTCGATAAAAAAGCAACTGAAACAATTTCTTGATGAGGCAGTAAAATGGAAATAGTTTTTGATTCAATATTTTCTTAATAAAATCAAGCTCCCGGACTTTCACCGGGAGCGTTCACCTTAAACCAAATACCTATAAAAACGCAAATTCACAAAAGTATTGGGGCAGAACCCGGACTCGAACCGGAATCTGAAGCAGCTTACCCGGGAGCTCTTCCGCACTATCCTGATTATGCTATTCTGCATCATTTCTACACGCACACACGTTTTCACCGTAAAAATACGTATTATCATCCAAATAAGCGCTATAAATCAGCGCATTGCATTAATTTTACAGCATAATTAATTCGGAAATATATAATACTATCTATATCAAAATATAGGTTAAAACGCACTAATAACACACACAAGAAGCAATCTCCTACCAAATACACGGCTTAAAACCAGTTAAAAAGGTATCCCCAACTTTTTATTTTACACGCAAAATAAATAATAAAGGGTATCCCCAACTGGTATCCCCAAAGGTATCCCCAACCCTCTTTTTAACATTTGAGAGAGAGATTCTGGAGCCGCTTGTTTGCCCCGTCTAAATGGATACTTAAACAGATTTCTAAATACCTAAACAGACATAAAAAAAGGCCGAAATAAGCCTTTACAGCCTATTCCAGCCCCGTTTAGGTGATATTTATAGGGTGATGTAACAAAAACGTATTTAAAGCCCGCGTTTAGGCCGTTTAGATGTAAAGCGTTTGTAAAGCAATGTCACATTTCGTTTTGCATTCATATGAAACTCCATTTTCGTTTAACTCGCTGATAAACAAATTGCAACAACATTTTTGCCGCCGTTCTATCTTACACAATTCGTTCTGATGCCCGTACATATCTGTTTATGGATCAACGTATTCTCAACTATTGCTTCAACAGCTCTCATATTCAATCAAACACCTAGCACTATATTAGCATCAATATTTAACTTTTGGCTTATTTCACGAGCAACCTTCAAAGTAGGTTCACATTTACCGGATATATAATCGCTCAATCGGGAAGGGCTAACACCAATTAATTCAGCCAGCGCTTTTTGGTTAAGCCCCATTTCATACATACGGAGTTTGAGAACATCAACAAGGGTTGGTTCTCCCAGTGCAAAATGTTCTTCTGAATAGTCAGCAACAAGGTTAGAAAGTAATTCCAACTCTATGCTATTTGGGTCATCGAGAGGGGTTTCATCTGTAACCAGCGGAAGTAATTTCTCAACCCTTTTTACAGCCCAGTCGTATTGAGCTTTTGTTTCTATCTTTGTCATAGTTCTTTGGTAATCGGTAACCGCCGATTCGGTTTAATTATAAAACTGAACAATCAGCTATTCTGTCATATTCAGTATGAGTGCCAATGAAACGAATATAAACAAACTTTATAGTGAATTTTATCACTACAATCAGCTTGTAATTATTTCCTTTAATATTGAATACATAATGTTGGTTACCCACATTATCAACACTATTGAAGGTCTTTTTTACGTCTGCAAAGCAAGTCCATTCGCTTTTCTTGACTATGGTAGTCCATTCTTGTAAAGCTACCTTTGCATCAGGATGCGTCTCTGCATATTCCTTTATAGCTTGTTCTGTAAATATTCTCATTAGATTCACTCATTTGTCATATTGCAAAGATATGAACCAAATTCTATTTTTCAAAATTTAATTCTAAATAATATAATTATAAATGTGATTTCACTGAATTAATAGGCTACGCATGTATAATTCCATACCTTGTATTCTCATACTTTAAAAAATACTTGTTCTGCTCAGAGAAACCTTTAATTTTTAATCTTTGCTCTTCTCTTTTCTTTGTTGCTTATTGTAATTTTATTCTTTTATTCTTAATCGTTTCCAATAATAATGATATCGCTTTTCTTTTATTATCAACTATTGGAGGGTTAGTGGTATTTGTATCCCCTACTCCTCAAAAAAACGTCCCGGCGTATGCTTCAATTCGTTTCGGCCTTTTACTCAAAACGTCGAAACGTTTTAAAAAAATCTGCTGAATCCATAATTGGGGTACAAATATCAGTAAATCGTATACAAAGCTGTCAAGATGAATCTGCTAACTTTGCCATAGGAAAAACGAATAATCCTTTAATTCATCCAATTATGAAAATCAAAACCGTCCTTGCGCTTGTCGCATTGGCAATAAATTCTACAACTATTATGGCACAGGAAACTGTCAAACAAACAGCTGGACGCGATCAGCTTGGAGAATTCGCTCCCAAATTCGCAGAACTTAATGACGATGTCCTTTTCGGAGAAGTATGGAGCCGCACAGACAAGCTCGGACTGCGCGACCGTAGTCTGGTTACTCTTACGGCACTGATCAGCCAGGGAATCACCGACAGTTCACTGACATATCATCTGCAAACTGCCCGGCAGAACGGCATCACCCGCACCGAGACTGCTGAAATCATTACGCATATAGGTTTTTATGCCGGATGGCCGAAAGCATGGGCTGCTTTCCGGCAGGCCAAGGAGGTATGGGCCGAAGATACGGCAGCAGATGATGCCAGATCTGCCTTCCAGCGGGAAATGATTTTTCCTGTCGGAGAACCCAATACGGCGTATGCAAAGTATTTTATCGGCAACAGTTATCTGGCACCGGTATCCACGGAGCAGGTACCTGTGGCTAACGTAACCTTTGAACCGGGATGCCGTAACAACTGGCACATTCATCGTGCAACCCGGGGAGGCGGACAGATGCTGATCGGAGTAGCCGGCAGAGGCTGGTATCAGGAAGAAGGGAAACCTGCCGTACAGATTCTTCCCGGAACGGTAATTCATATTCCTGCCGGGGTCAAGCACTGGCACGGAGCGGCAGCCGACAGCTGGTTTGCTCATCTGGCTTTCGAAGTTCCGGGAGAAAACACTTCCAACGAATGGCTGGAGCCTGTTTCCGACGAAGAATATGGTAAGCTGAAAAGAGTATAGCGGTTACGCAAAGCTTCCTGCCGGGCCTCAGTCAGTTCACGGCGGATCTGCTCAAAGCGGAGTTGTTCTTTTTCAGCCTGTTCAATCCGTTTCTGATATTTCTGCGTCCACTGTCCGGGATGAGTCTTGTCAGGAAGTTCAATCAGCTTGAAATGAGTGGTTCCCCAGGCCGGATTTCTTCTGCCGGATTCAACCAGGGCACCGTCAAAGAAGAAGAAAGCCTTTTCCAGTTCCTGTATGAAATCAGTCTTTCCCTTTCCTGCTTCCAGACCGAACTCCCGCTGTCCGTGAGCTTCGGCAAACTCTTCAACAGTTCTTCCGTCGGGGTTCCAGCCGAATTCTCCCTGTGCGATATAGCCCCGGAAAACTGTTTCCAGATGCGGTGAACCGTCGTCCCAGGCTGTCGCCAGAATACCTTGCAAGTCATTTTCGACAACCAGCTGGCTGAAGCCTTTGATATAATTGGCTTTCGTGTATTCTCTGGGCATAAACGGAGAATCGCCTGCAGAAGCTGCTGTGGCAGCCATTACCGGAAGCCCTTTCTCCTTATACCATTTCAGCAATCTTTTATGAGCCGGTTTGGTAGCGTCACCATAGTTCCAGCGCATATAGATACATTCTTTGGGAAACAGCTCTATGGCCTGATCCAGCTTTTCCGTATTCCAGCTTTTATCCAGTTCGCTTTCTGTTTCGTCCCCCAAAATCTGTGGCCACAATCCTGCAAATTTCAAAGGCATGTCATCCCAGAAAATCGGAGTACGTCCGTGCGACTTCGCATAGTCACAGACCTGCTTCAGCCAGTGCATCTGCAGTTCAAAGGCCGTCTTGCCTGTTTCCTTGCAACGCTTGTCGATGCCGATCGCCGTAATCTCGCCACCTCCTATATGCAGGTATTTGCCATAAGGCATTGCTTCGATGGCATCCTGATACAGATCATACAGGAATTCATAGGTTTTTGGATTGGAAGGACAGAACTCCCAGTCGCTTTCCGGATTCTCCCGAAGCTCCCAGTGGTGTTTCAGGATAAAACTGGCATGTCCCAGTCCTTGCACCAGCGGACTGATCTCGATGTTCCGTTCCCTGGCATAGCGGCAGAAAGCCTGCATCTCCTGCTTGCTGATCGCATTGGGCGAAGCAATCTCAGGATGACTTGAATATTCAAACTTGTCTTCCAGTTCCCAGATAATGGCATTCACCTTGTAACGGGCCAGCTTGTCGACCATGCGGTAGTAATATTCCATACGGTCCAGATGATGCTTGGTGTCCAGATGGACTGCGCGGTAAGCAATATCGGGATAGTCCGTGATCTTCAGGGCAGGAATCTGCAGCCCGAAATCACGGCTGTCTTCCATCAGTTGTTCCAATGTCTGACAGCCGTAAAACAGGCCGGCCTGTCCGCTTGAAGTGATGAAGACTCCCTTCTCGCTGACCTGAAGGACATATCCTTCCGGAGACTGGGGAACTTCTTTCTCAGACAGACTCAGATAGACTCCTTTTCCGTTTCTCTCCTTATGCGGCAAACTGCCAAGCATGGTTCCAAGTACAGGATAATCCTCTCCGGAACGGTTTACGATAAAACTGAGATCATTGTAATGCAGGCCCTTCCCCTTCATGATCTCTACAGACTGCGGTTCCGGCAGGATTCTGAAATGTTCCATTCCGCCGTAGGCATGAACCGCCAGTTGCAACAGGAATAAAGTAATGACTGTAAATCGGATGCTGAACATAGATGTGTTAACTTCTGAAGATTACCATTTGATTTCGTCGATAAGATGATGTCTGATTTTTCCGTCCTTGCTGTCAGGAAGTATTTCATCATAGCTGAATTCCCACCAGAAAGCACCTCTGAATCCATTCTCTTTCACCCATTCTGCTTTGGTACGGATAGTTTCTTTCGTTTCCAGCGTAATGAATTCCTGCTGTTTTTCATTGATGAAATAAGACACCTTTGCCTGCGGGTCTTTCACCTCTTTCCAGTCAGAAGAGAATACGGCCATTGCTTCATTGTATCCGATATAGCGGCCATACTTGTCAAGCTTGCCTTCTATTTTCTGACCCGGCTTGATCCCTTTGTAGAAGAATCCATAGTTGGCCAGACCGATGCACAGCTTGCTCTTGTCAAACATTTCCCAAGCTTTCAGATCGGTAATGATCCGGTCCAGAGGAGTGTTGTGGGTAGGTACATTGCCCCAGATTCCGCCTCCCATGTCGTAGGTCATGATATTGATCCAGTCGAGTGACCGGGAAACCTTTTCGGCAAGTTCTTTGGAATAACGCTGCCAGGAGTGAAGAGCCGTAGTAAGATACATTTTCCGGTTCTTCCGGCTTTCCAGCACATTCAGTTTTTCCCGGATATCCTTCACGAAGACTTCGTGCAACGGAAGTGTGACTGCCGTTTCCCAATCCACTTCGATTCCGTCAAAATCATATTTGTCGATGAAGGCTACCATGAAATCCACAAATTTGGCCCGGAGTGCGGGATCCTCTACCCTTTCCCGGAATCCTTCGCCGGCAAAAGACAGCAGGACTTTAGTCTGGCACGCACGTGCCTGGGCAATCAGTTCCCGGATCACGTCCACACCCTGATCTTTCCTGAAGGCATGGTTGGTCACCAGATCCCGGATAATTTCTTCGCCGGACTTTGAAAAATCATATTCTTTCCAGTTGGGAGCCGCCATCAGGTAAATGTAATCAAACTGTGCATAGTCAATCTGACGGACATAGTCGAGACTCTTCAAGTCGTGTGCAACCAGATAAGTGGAATGTTCCGGCTGACGTGCATAACTGAAAGGCAGTGATACGAGCTGCATGAGCAGCAAAAGGATGAATGTTCTCATACGTTTTTTTATTCTTGTTTAAAGGTTAATAAAATCAAAATTTTCCTCAATAGGGGGATCACCAACATTTTGTACAAAATCCTTTAAGATATAGTCATTGGTAACTTTTTTCTTTGTCCGCTTGTTCGTATATGTCAGGGAAGAAGCAACCATGAATCCAGACTTCTGGTTGATAATCCAAATTCCGTCGGAGAAATGGCATGCCAGCGCATAATGCAACTGGTTACGCAATATGACCTCAAAAGAAGACAGCAACGGATGAAATGCCTGTGCTATCTTCACGTTGGCAAAAAAGAGCATAACCGTCTTGTTTTTGTTGCGGTTGGTCGCCTTGTAACCGTACCTTTGCATCGTAATGCTTGGTAAAGTCTCTGTTATCAAAACACGTAACCAAGTTAAGGATATACCCGTTCATTAAGAACGGTTTTTTCGTTTATAACTATCCCACCTGTTTTACCCTACAAAAATAGCGAAAAAAGAAGATCATGGAAAGTACTTCAGACCATTTTTAATATTAAGAGTATAAAATCTCTTTTAGGCAAGCCTCAAGGTTTAAGATTATTCCCAGCATTCTCAACTATTACTTCAACAGTCTTCATATCAAACCCCCAATATTTCACCAGCATATAGTCAGGATTCAAGCCTATGGCATAAAGCGTATTGCTACGGCGGTCCGAGGCAATGCGTACCACCGGCATACCCAGGTCTATCACCTTCACCAAACGGGAGCCGTAGTCGTAGAGACAAGCCAGAAATATGGTCGCAACCTTTAAGGGTGCTAACTTTCTCATTTGAAATAACATTTTACAAGAAACGGATTGTCCTCCTCGGTACGGCCCTTCAACTTGGCAAATTCCTGTTCATCCAGCACATGCTTGTAAGCTTCCATATCTTCATACGAAGCCAAAGACAACAGGAAGTCGTCGCAGAAATAGACCGTTTTGAGCATGACTCCCTCCGTCGTTTCACGGAAGAAGAAACTTTTGTCATCTGATTTCCGATAGAATATATTATAGTGTCCCACTAACGGAGAGAACCCAAAAATTAATTGCGCATAATAATATTTGTCGTTCTGGCTGTTCTCCTGAAAAAAATAAGGTATGGTCGATTCCTGCAGTTTTTTTATCAGTCCGTCTCTTTCCTGCCCGTCTCCTTTCTCCTTCAATGAAAAGCCGAAGTCCTCTATCGAATAATTGTCGCTGCCGAAATCCCATTGATAACCCACTTGCATGCTGTCCAATCCCAACCGATAGACCTCTCGTTGGAAAGGGCGGAAGAAATACAGTTCTTCTCCATACAAATGAAATGCACGAGGATACAGAGACATCAGATTGGAATTGCCATGCCAATACTCCCGCACACATTGTAGCGAATCCTTCGAAATCACACTTATTCCGCATTCCTCATTGGTCATCGGAAGCGTCCACGTCACAAAATAATCCCCGTAATCCATCACGGCCTGATAGTTTGACTTTTCAGGCAATTGCAGGCGTTCAAGAAAGCGGCCTTCGGCATCGTAAACAAACATCTCCCAGAAAGGCGACAACAAGCAGATGTTGCCGTTCCGAGAATCGTGTGCGACATCGTACACCTCCCGATATTCGCCCAAACCTTGTCCCCGCCTACCGACCTGCCTGATAAACCGGCCGTTCTCGTCGAAAAGGAACAAGGCATAGCGCTTGTGGTCGAACACCTCATAGCGTCCGTTGGCACATAACACCTTATCCGGAAAAACAAGCAGGCAGGAATCGCTGGTTTCCAAAGGAATCACTTCCAAACGGCCGAACAAATCCTTCATGGAAACCTCCTGCTGCTCCAATGAAACACGCAAAACGGGACAACTGTCAGACTGCTGTCTGTCCGCACATGAACAGAAAAGCAACAAACAAAATACTATACTTATGATCTTTTTCATGTCATACCTTCATCAGACTTGGCCAAGATACGAATAAAAACCGGACAAATCACTCCTTTGGGTGGAATATTTCTCATAATGGAGCAATATTTTAACGACCGCACGATTCGGTCGCAACGAGCGGTCGATCTGACGTAAACTTCCAATTTTAGGGTACCCCCTTTTAGACGATTATTATTTGCATATTGTCATGGGAAGAAGGTTTTCGTAATCCGTCCTTCCCTTTTTTAATTCTCTTAGCAGCTTGCAGAAGTAATTCCTGAAGGATACTCCTGCCTGTTTGCAAGTTTCTATAAAGGTATTATAGATTGCGGAGTTCTGTATTCCTTTCACGCTTCCGA
>OGML01000424.1_pt1 | contig 45457 bp, 73 predicted proteins | sample 1572951 | NCBI WGS metagenome assembly OGML01 (sample SAMEA2581883, study PRJEB24529) | metagenome | biome: Human gut stool | place: China | collected 2011 | reverse complement strand
AATGCGTTTAATTGATGCAGACAAAATAATTGACTCTCTTGGAAATTCGGATATGGATTTTGCAATAGGTGCAGTTATTGACGAACAGCCGACAGCTTTTGACATTGATAAGGTTGTGGAGCAGTTGGAAACAAGAAAGACAAGAGCTGCCGCATTACAGAAAAAATATACATCAGAGTATTTTGAGGGTGAAACTGATGCGTTTGAATTTGCAATCAAAATCATGGAGGAGAGTGGAGTTGAATGAGAGAAATTCTTTTCAAGGCAAAGCGGATTGATAATGGAAAATGGGTTGAGGGATATTATACGGAATGTAATGGCAAGATATTTATTGGCATTAATATATTCATTTACAGTGATATATTTGAGGTTTTTCGTACTCCCTTAATTAGGTGGTTTGAAGTTGATCCAGAAACCCTCCGCCAGTTCACGGGACTTTATGACAAGAACGGCAAGAAAATCTGGGAAAATGACATTTTGATGGCACACTTGGACGAACTTTACCCGGAAGATGTGACATATGAAGCTATTCAATGGGGCATGGCAGGATGGGTAACACGCGAAGCCGGTAGCATAGACAGACAATATCTTGATAAATTTGATCTGGAACATTATGAAGTAGCTGGAAATACTTTCGACAATCCAGAATTATTACAGGAGGAACACAAATGAGCAGTGCAAGCGTAAGATTCGGAACAAAAGCGTATGTATGCGCAAGGTACTTCCTTAGACCAGGAAAGTGCTTCAAATACATCGACCAGCGTGGAGAAGATACCACGGAACACATCTATGAGGTCATGGCATTATATCCGTATTGTGTATTGTTAAGAGATGCCAGAAACGGAGTTAGAACTTGCCCGGGATATAACACTTTGAGCCTAATGTTGAGAGGAAGTGAAGTAGGTGAGTAAATCAGTGTTAGTGATAGATACACCAGAGAATTGCTTAGATTGTAGATTCTGTTATGAATCAGATGAAGGTGTTGAAGCATGTTGTTCAATCTCAGATGACGATAAAGACACAAGTCTTACGAAGAAAATTGATTGTGAATACGGATATTGTCAAGGCAAGCCTGATTGGTGTCCATTGAAGCCACTGCCAGAGAAAAAAGAATATGTCGACCCAACCAGCAGCGCGAAAGCAAAAAAAAATATTATTGCAGTTGGTTGGAACACTTGCATTAATATGATTGTAAAAGGAGATTCCGATGATTAATTTAACTGGAAAAATCGTGTTTGTAAAGACACAGGAAGAATATTTGAGTGTTCTGAAAATGGCAAAGCTTCAGGGATTCACATGGGCGAGAGAAAACCATTTAAACCCTATCGTAATTCCGTTTCCAAACATATTGAATTTTTACGACAGTAAGATTGTTACTTACAACTATGTTAAAAAGACAGTGTATGAAGCATCCGAAATCGTCGAAGATGAAGAAAAAATCAAGGACGCAGTAAACCTTGTCAGAACATTCACTAAATACCCAGACAGAACAGCCTTGACGGACTCATTTATTAAGTCTTTGGAGTTACTCGCAGATGTCGTAGAAAGTCAGATGGAGGAGGCGAAGTAGATGGTTGATTTAAGAAATACATGTATCTTGGTTAAGACAGAAGAAGAAAATGAAATGCTTCTCAAAGAAGCTGAGAAACAGGGATTTCATTGGTATTCGAAAGGCAATTGTAAACCATTGCCAGGACAACATTTTCCAGATATTTTAAAATTTTGTAATAACAAAGATGTGGTGCACAGCGTACGTATCGGAGTAGAGTGTGATGCTTTCTACGAAGCTTCAGAACTCCTCGGGACAAAAGAAATGACGGCAAGAGAGTTTGCTAATCGTATTGCAGATATACGCAATTGTAGAGGATGTAACTGTTCAGAATGCGTATTGAGTGAAAGCAATACTAGGTGCAAGAAGTATTTGTGTGATATATGTGATTGGAAAGATAATATAGATGAAGTTCTTGAAATTGCAAAATCAATAAGACTTACAGCCCCTTCACCCGAAGAGAAAGCAATTAGCACGATTGAGAAATTTATCGAGAATCCAGATCACACAGCATTAAATGATGAATTTTTAGAATCATTGAAGCTGGCAGTCGAGAAGTTGAAAGAGGTGAAGTAGATGGAGAGATTAACACTTGACAATGCTATTAAATACATCAAAGAAGTAGCGAGAAAGAACAGAATAAACAAAGAGAAAAATACCATCATTATTCCTAACAGTTTTATCAGTAGTAATGATTGTGCAGATAAATACGGACAAGTTGCTAAATGGTTGGAAGAATTAAAGTCTTACAAAGAGTTAGAAGAACATGGCTTGCTTGTGAGATTACCGTGCAAGGTTGGAGACACGGTTTATAGAGTGAATTCCGGAGCCAAGCAACCGATTATTCCGATGACTGTTTCAGAAATTCATTTTCTCTGTTGCAAAAATGAACGTGCTGTAAGGTTTGACGCAATAGGCAAAGAAGATATGGGAGAAAGTTGCTACCGTTTAGAAGATATTGGAAGAATAGTATTTCTCACCCACGAGGAAGCTGTGAATAAGTTGGAGGAGTTAGAAAATGAATAATGTGTATCTAGTAATTAGAGAAAAGGATAGTGTATTAGTCTCAATTATGAGGAACAAATTAGATGGTACGTATTCTTTTGTAAATTTAACAAAAGGACACATATGTACTTGTAAATTTAATACCGTTGAAGAAGCGGCAGAAGATATGCAAGGCAAAAAAGAAAACGGTGAAGTTTTAGATTATTTTAAAGTATGTGAATAAATGTGAGGATTAACATGAAACCAGAAGAAGCAATTAAAATCTTACAGGAACGTATTGGCTTAACTAAAAAGGTCTGGTCGAATGTACCAGAAATTATTAAGTACCGTGAAGCATTAGAATTAGCAGTTAAAGCGTTAGAAAATCAGACCCCAATGAAACCAAATAACATGAAAACTATTTTCGATTTTTCTGGCAGATATTATGCAACAAAAGGTAACTGTCCAGCTTGTAATAGTGAGGGACTTTATAAAGCGGATATTTATTGTAATAAGTGCGGACAGAGATTAGATTGGGGTGAGGAAAATGGCAGATAAAACATGCAAAACTTGCATTGAAAACGACAACGGGCTGTGTGATCGCAAAGGCATCCTGGTAGAGGGAGATGATACCTGTAAAAAGCACACAGAAAATTGGATGGACTCTTTAATGGAGAAATTCATCCGAAAATCAATGCGGTAAGGGCGGAAATGTCCTTACCAGACGGGATATTTATTTGAAATTAGCAAATTTGAGAGGAACGATAACTATGTCAGACAAACCCACACCAGACATAACGCCAAACCTTGCTATATCAGCATACCACGTACTACAGCAATATTGTACTGGACAGCCAGCGGATTGCAAAGGCTGCGGATTCTACGAACACTGTCCAGAATGTTTTCGAGGCATGCCATGCGACTGGAGTTTAAATGAAGAAGGTGAAATAAATGAAGCTGAGAAAGGCAACACTGATTGATTACGGAGTGCCGCCGGATGATATACCGACATTACAAAGCCACTTGCGGAATCTTAGTGAAAGCGACAAATACAATCTGTTACAGGTATCTATCAAATATGCACCCGGCATTGAATCACAAATCTACGACAGTATCGTAAATAGCATCGGCTATCGGACAATGGAGAAGATCAGGACGGTTCCTGCAACAGAAAACGATTTCTATGGCTACAAACGAAAGGTCATGGCGGAATATTATCATTTAGCCAAACTGATTGGCAGACTTTAAAAAACTTAAAAATTTATAAAAGTGGTAGAGAGCTAAATCTCCCCAGTGTGGTATTATATTTGTATATAACTGCTATACTGGGGTTTTTTGAATTGAGGTGATGACATGGCGAACTTAAAAGCAGTTACAAGAAAACTCCAAAAAGCTATATTATCCACCGGATTAATTATAAAAATCGGAACATCACAATTCTACAGCCATGAGCAGGAACGATTAATTACAGTAACGATCATATCAACACCAGTGCTTAGACCAACAAAACGTGGTGAATGGAAAGATTGTGATTATGAAATATTACGAACTGCATCCCAGTATGATGTGGTCATGTGTCTGAAAGAGATATGGGAGGCGTGCCAAGAATGGAAATAGATAGAGGTGATTAGATGGACTTGACGCCTAAACAGAAAGCGTTTGCAGATGAATATATAAAAAATGGCGGAAATGCATCTGATGCCGCAAGGAAAGCCGGATACTCTAATGGAATCATTAGGAATGCGACAAAAAAACTGTTGGAAAAAGATTGTATTTCTGCATATATAGCGAAAAAGCAGGCAGAGATCGAGAAACAAAATGGAACTGATATCATGTCTCTGGCAGAAATCCAGCAACGCCGCTCCATGATTGCAAGGGGCGAGCTGACTGATTCATTCGGATTTGCTCCGGACTTCTCCGATCAGCTAAAATCCATGAATGATCTGGAAAAAACACTTGCGATAAAAGAAGCCAGAGAAGAACAGCAGAAAGCAGAAGAAAAAGCCAGATTGCAAGGTGAATACCACATTGACCTGAATATTGTCCCGGACGTATTCCATAAAATGATTAGGGATATTCGAGCAAAGAAACATAGTGAATACATTCTCCCCGGCGGGCGTGGATCCATGAAGTCATCGACAATATCATTGATTATACCGGAACTGTTGAAGAATAATCCGAACATGCACGCTCTGATTCTGCGAAAAGTCGGAAATACTATCAAAGATTCTGTTTATGCTCAGATGAAATGGGCTATTGATAAATTAGATCTAAATGAGGAATTTACATGCAAGGTATCCCCTATGGAGATTACGTATAAGCCCACTGGACAGAAGATTTACTTTCGTGGCGCTGACGATCCATTAAAGATTAAGTCTATTAAGCCAGAGTTTGGTTATATCGGAATAGTCTGGTTTGAGGAGTTAGATCAGTTTTCTAACCCAGAAGAAATCCGAAACATTCAACAGTCTGCTATTCGTGGTGGCAATGAAGCGTATAAATTCAAGTCATTCAACCCACCTAGGAGTAAGAATAATTGGGCGAATGAATATACAACAGAAGCAGAAGAAAAAGATGAAAATGTAATGGTTGTGCATAGCACATACCTTGATTTAGGGATTGAACAGGAGTGGCTTGGCGACGTATTTCTCACAGATGCCGAACATCTAAAAGAAGTAAATCCAGATGCTTACGAAAATGAGTATCTGGGAAAAGCCAACGGAAATGGTGGAAATATCTTTGAATACATCGAAGAAAGAACTATCACGGACGAAGAGATCAGCCATTTTGATAGAATTTATCAGGGAGTTGACTGGGGTTGGTATCCGGACAAATATGCTTTCTCCAGAATCTATTATGATTCAGCTAGAGAAACAATCTATTTCATTGACGAGATTTACGAAAATAAAAAATCAAATGAATGGACTGCGAATGAAATCAAACGAAGACAATACGATGATTACGAAATTACTTGCGATTCTGCTGAGCCTAAATCAATCAATGATTACAGAGATTCAGGACTCCCGGCAAGAGGAGCAATCAAAGGGCCGGGAAGTATTGAGTATTCCATGAAGTGGCTGCAAAGAAGAAAACTTGTGTTTGATCCGAAAAGAACGCCAAATGCTTGCAAAGAGTTTAAGAAGTACGAATACGAACGTGATAAAGATGGAAATATTTGCAGTGGATATCCGGATAAAGATAATCATTTGATAGATTCTGTCCGGTATGGCTCAGAGTCATTGTGGAGAAGAAGGGGGTACAGTGCATAATGAGTAGAATAGGAATAGAGCTACCGAAAGAGTATTCGGATAGATTTGACAAATTGCGTCAGAATCGAGTAGAAGTCAGCTTTTACAAATATGGCACAGCAGCAGACAACTTTGGAATGAAATTAGTAGATGCACTTGAATCACACGATATGTGCATTAAAAAATATAAAGAAACTGGAAACACAGAATATCTTTGCGATGCAGCAAATTATCTCATGTTTGAATTTATGTATCCACAGATTCCGAATGCATTTTTCAAAGCAACAGATAGCGGAGAGAGTGCCGGAGTTGCCGGGACGCCAATAAATCAGCTAAAAGAAAAATGGTGACTAAATGGGACTAATAACAACACTAAAAAGGTGGTTTAACATGATATTCAAAAAACAAGCCGAAGAGGACTTTAATATCCAGGCGGCAGAATTTCCAGAAATGGAATCACTGATTAACCGGTGCGCGAACATTTACAGGGGAGTTCCGGAATGGTTAGATGATAAGAATAACATCAAGACGATTAATTTTGCTAAATCTGTCTGTTCAGAAACAGCTCGGCTCGCAACATTGGCGATTGGCATTCAGATAGATGGTTCTGCAAGGGCAACATGGTTACAGGGGCAGATAGATAAAATATATTTCCAAATACGTCACTGGGTAGAATATGGATGTGCTTATGGAACGGTATTCATTAAGCCGAACGGCGAGAGCCTTGACGTATTCACTCCGGCAGATGTGATGATTGTGGATTACGATAATCAGGAGATCAAAGGGATTATATTTAAGGATTCTTATACAGTTGGACGGAAATACTATACACGGCTTGAATATCATAGATTTGTTGAAACCACCGTGGACGGCGTGACGACCTATCCGTACTACGTTTCCAATAGAGCCTATGTATCAAAATCTCCTCAGTCAATCGGTGATAAGATTGACCTTAAACAGACCAAATGGGCTGACCTTATGGCAGATACACCGCCGATACTCAAGGCAAACGGTGAGAAGTTGGACGGACCGTTGTACGGAGTACTGCGGACACCACAGGCTAACAATGTGGATATCAGTACACCACTTGGACTTCCAATATTCGCTGAAGCAATTGAAGAGTTAAAAGACCTGGACATTGCATACAGCCGTAACGCCGGAGAGATTTTTGATTCTCAGAAGATTGTCCTGGCAGATGATAGACTACTAATGCCAAGCGGTACACCTGTATCAGCCATGTCGCCACAGGGTATGGAGAACAGACGAAACGAGATGAGCTTACCGCATTTTGTCAAGAATGTATTCGGGCAGGACGAGAAAGAGTTTTACCAAGAGATTAACCCGATTCTCAACACAGATACCCGTATAAGCGGCATAAACGCCCTCCTTGGACAGATTGGATATAAGGTCGGATTCTCTAATGGATATTTTGTATTTAATGAAAAAAGCGGAATACAAACAGCCACAGAGGTAGAAGCAGGACAACAGAGGTCTGTACAATTTATCAAGGACGTAAGAGACCAATTAGACAAAAGCATAAAACAAGTAGTATATGCGTTGAGCGTATATGCAGATTTATATGGATTGGCTCCAGTCGGTGCATATAAAGTTCAGTGCAACTTTGGCGAAATGGCATATTCTTATGAGAGAGACCGAGACAATTGGTGGAAGTATCGCTTACAGGGTGACTGTCCTCCTTGGATGTATTATGTCAAATTCGAAAATATGACAGAATCCGAAGCAAAAGCAATGGTTAAAGAAGCCCAGCCAGACGAACCAAAACTGTTTGGAGATGAGTAATCATGTTAAGCCCAGAATATTTACGCCGGATAACAGAGGGCAGTGAACAAATTGCGGAAGAATTGCATCAGTATATCATCTCTGAGATTGTATCGAGGATGATGGCAAGAATCGGCAGAGGTGAGGACTATATTCTGACCAATGCGGACGCGTGGAGAATCAGAACGTTACAGGAATCAGGTGAACTGTTAGAGGACATTCTGGCAGAATTATCCAGATACACCAAACGCGAACAGCAGGAACTTCTTGAAGCGTTTGAAGATGCCGGAATCACTGCAATGAACTATGATGATAAAGTATACAAGGCAGCAGGATTAAGCCCTGTACCGCTCGAACAGTCGCCAGCTATGATAAGACTCATGGAGCGAAATATGCTTGCGACTATGGGAGAGTGGAAGAACTTCACAAGAACGACTGCAAGTGCCGCTCAGAGACTCTATATCGAACAATGTGACCTTGCATATAACCATGTGATGACTGGAGCAGTTGGCTATACGCAAGCCATCAAAGAGGCGGTTAATAACGTTGTGAGTGATGGTGTTACGGTCACATATCCATCCGGCAGAAAAGACACGATTGAAACAGCAGTAGCGCGTTCTGTCAGAACTGGTGTGGCACAGGCCACCGGAGATATATCCCTAAAACGCATGGAAGAAATGAACTGGGATTTAGTTCTGGTCAGTGCTCACATGGGAGCCAGAACAGGTGACGGCGGTGAGAATCCGGGAAATCACGCATGGTGGCAAGGAAAGATATACTCTCGTTCTGGCAAGAGCAAGAAATTCCCGCCGTTCTCATTGACCGGATACGGAACAGCAAGCGGACTGTCAGGAGTTAACTGTCGGCATAGTTTTGGAGCCAGTGATGGAGAATTTAATCCCTATACAGAACTATCAGCGCAGGACAAAGCCGACAAGGGAAAGCAGTATGAAAAAGAACAGCGGCAACGTGCTTATGAGCGAAGAATTCGCAAAACAAAGCGTGAAGTCCTTGGAATGCAAGCGGCGGTTGATAACTGCAAGGATGAACAGGCAAAATTCGCATTACAGCAAGACCTTGACAGGAAATCTTATCTTTTACAGAAGCAGAATTCAGCGTACAAAGATTACTGCAAAGACAATGATCTAAGAGAGCTGCAAGACCGACTTATGATAGCTAAATGGAACCGCCAGAACGCCGCAAAAGCCAGAGGAGCGGCAAAGAGATATAAAACAGCAAAGGGGATTGACTGATGGATAGATGGGAATATTTCAATCCTAATCCTGTTAAGGACAAGAGAACGGGAGATTGCGTTGTCCGGGCAATATGTAAGGCAACCGGGCTTGATTGGGAAACGGTTTTTACCGGATTAATGATACAGGCATGCGCTCTGTCAGATATGCCAAGCGCAAATTATGTCTGGGGAGCGTATCTCTACAAACATGGGTACAGACGCAAACTGATTGAACAATCAGAACGATATATCTATACAGTCAATGATTTTTGCGCAGATCATCAGACAGGCACATACATTCTCTGCATAGATGGTCATGTGGTGACAGTACAAGAGGGCAAATATTTCGATACATGGGATAGTGGTAATGAGATTCCGGTATATTACTGGGAAAAGGAGAGCAAATGAGCATATCAGAATTTGTACAGATTTTTCTTTCTATCTGCGGAGGGGTGTCTATTGTCGGAGGTGCGGCAGCCGTAATCTTTAAATGGATTACCCCGGCATTTCGGCTTAATAAGCGAGTTGAGACACTGGAAGAACATGATAAGCGAGATTACGAGAGTCTTCAGAGGATTGCGGAACGTGATTCATTGATTCTGGAAGTGTTATCAACCATGCTGGATAGTCAGATTAGTGGGAATAATGTGGAAGAATTAAAAAAAACAAAACAGAAGCTTACAAATTATCTTGCACAGAATCAGCGTTAATTGCATTAATAAGAGGTATGCTCATGAAATTATATGTGTTCACAAAGAAAGATATAGACAGGTTCTTGATAGAGTGTAATTTTACACCGGACGAAGAAAGACTATTCCGGTTGAGGTGCAAGGAATATACGCTCGAATACTGCGCCGAACAGATGAATGTGAGCATATCAACGGCAAAGCGGTTAAGCCGGAGGGTAAATAATAAAATAATCAAAGTGTGCTAAAAGGAGAGGCGATTTGCCCCTCCTTCTTTTTATACAAAATCTTCTTTTACAGCTCTTTCAAGCAATAAAATTACGTATTCTGGTGGATTTCTTTTACCACCCTCCCAGTTTTCAATTGTTCTTTTGGGAATTTTGTATTTATCGGAAAAAGCCTGTTGACTTAATCCAGAAAGTAAACGAATCTCTCTGATGTCCATTTCATTCACCTTCTTACTTCCAGTGCTTCACAATATCCCCGTCATAGTGATCGGGCGCGTCCTCGTCCGGGTTGACGCTTTCCAGAACGTAAAACGCTGTTCTGCGCTTCTGGTCACACTTTGTCAGGTGCTCCCATTGTTCCTCCGCTTCCTGAAGGGCTTCTTCTTTGTTCTCAAATTCATCGATGAAACAATCACCGTCTGTATAATCCATAATTATATACTTCATTTTCCTGCCTCCTAGTTAATCCCGGTAACCTTAACTCGGGTTTGTAAAATATCCTCCGTGGGCTCCAGGATTTCAAAGTCAACGATAAGCTCCTCGCCGTCCTGATATATGGCGATTGCTCCGGACTCTAACAGCTCTTCCCCGTCCCCGTCTCCGTACCAGAGCTGACCGAAATAGTATTCCTCTCCGACCTCTATTGTGTCGTTCTGCCCGTAAACGTAAGATGATGTGTTTAATTTTATCATTTTTTTATTCCTCCTATCAATCCAAAAATTTTAAATACTGGCGGTGTCCGTTCATGTTTTTATCTAATGCATAAAAGCATGGTTTTTCGTTGCCCTGAAGTACTTCATTTATCCCGTAAACAAAGCCCCAAGGAGCTGTTACCATTAAGCTTCCCATGGAATTTTCGAACACTTCCCAGCCTTCCGGGACTTCCACTGTCATTTCGTCCCAGCAAGTAGCTGTGGCTTCTGGGAATCCATATGTGTAAACGTTTCTTTTTTCAGCCGATAAACAACCGTAATTACAATAAATTTTAATTTTCATTTCTATTTCCTCCTTGATTTTTTTGTTCTTCCCTGTTTCTGATATTATAATACCACTCAGTGGGTGATATGTCAATACTTTTTTGATACTTTTTTGAACTTCTTAGTTTAATACTTCTGTGTAAAAATATAATCAGAAAGGCGGTGTATAAGATGGCATTATATAATAATCCTTATCAATATAGCTTTGGCGTCCCTGGGCAAATGAACCAGTTCCAGCAACAGCCTGTCCAGATTCCAGCTCAACCAGTACAGCAACCACAGCAGAATAATAGCGGTATCCTGTGGGTATCCGGCGAAGTCGGCGCAAAATCCTATCTGGTAGCACCCGGGACAAGTGTTTTGCTGATGGACAGCGAAAGTGAAAAGTTCTACATAAAATCCACAGATGTATCCGGTATGCCACAACCACTGCGGACATTTGAATACCACGAGGTAGGTTCTCAGATGCCGCCTAAGCAGCCTGTTCAGAACATGGACAGTAAATATGTTACTCGACAGGAATACGATGATTTGAAAGGCAAATACGAAGTTATCATAAACCGATTAAATTCATTTTCTGAACCTGTTAGGGCTAATACCGTACAGGAATCAGCGACCAAGGGAGGAAATGCAGATGAGTAATCCATTATTTAACGCACTTGGCGGCGGGATGCCGCAGGGAAACGGACCAATGCAGATGATACAACAGTTTATGCAGTTTAAACAGAATTTTAAGGGAGATCCGAAAGCAGAAGTCGAGAAAATGTTGCAGTCTGGAAAGATTTCTCAACAGCAGCTCAATCAAGTTCAACAGATGGCAGGGCAATTCCAGCACATGTTGAAAGGAATGAAATAGTACATTACAATCTGGCCAGATTGATGTAAATACACAAAAAGGAGATTATATTATGGATGGAAATTATAGCTTAGCAGATATTGCCGCTGCTACTGGAAACGGCAGAAATAATGACGGCATGTTTGGTGGAGATGGCAGCTGGTGGATTATTGTTTTATTTATTTTTGCTTTCTTCGGATGGGGAAACAACGGATGGGGCAATAATGGAAACGGCGGCGGATATGTAGCCACAGCAGCTACTCAGGCAGACATTCAGAGAGGATTTGACAATTCCGCAGTGATTAGCAAGCTTGACGGAATCAACAGTGGTCTGTGCGATGGCTTCTATGCCATGAATAATGGTATGCTTACCGGATTCAATGGAATCAACACCAACATCATGCAGACTGGTTTCGGCATCCAGCAGGCTATTAATGCCGATACTGTAGCTAATATGCAGAACGCAAACGCATTACAGTCTCAGCTTGCAAATTGCTGCTGTGAAACCAGAGAAGCTATCCAGGGCGTGAACTACAACATGGCACAGAACACCTGTGCATTACAGAACACCATGAACAACAACACTAGAGATATTATCGACAGCCAGAACGCCGGAACAAGGGCAATCCTTGATTACCTGTGCAACGAGAAGATTTCCAATCTCCAGGCTGAAAATAACGACCTCAGACGTGCTGCTTCTCAGGACCGCCAGAGCGCACTTCTCACAACTGCAATGGCTTCACAGACACAGCAGCTCATTAATGCGATTAATCCGGCGCCGATTCCGGCATATCAGGTTCCTAATCCGAACACATATTACGGATGCGGATGCAACACTGGATGTAATTGCTGATAACTTCATATTGAGAGTATCTTTCGATTGATTTCGGATGTCGGCTTATGCCGTATTACACAGAGGGGCAGGCTGAGACCTGTCCTTTTGTGATATGAAAGGAGTATTTTTATGGCAGAATTTACAAATGTAGCTGCTCAGACTGTAGCAGCAAATGGAAACGTAGTATTTTCAAACACAGCAGTCAAAGGTTCTAACTGTATTCAACACAGAGAGGGAAGTGGAATCATTACACTGAGAGGTTTAACCAATCAGTGTAAAGCTAGATTCTTCGTGGACTTTTCTGGTAATATCGCAATTCCAACGGGCGGTACTGTCGGAGCTATTTCTCTGGCTATTGCAATCTCTGGCGAACCTGTATTATCCTCCCAGATGATTTCCACACCGGCAGCAGTAGACCAGTACAACAATGTGTCCACGGGCATTTATGTGGATGTACCTCGCGGATGTTGCGTTAATATCGCAGTAGAGAATACAAGCGATCAGGCTGTTTCTGTTGCAAATGCAAACATTGTTGTGACCAGAGAAGCGTAGGAGGTGTGATTATGAGAGATATTAAAGACTTATGCGCAAGAATCGAAGATGAACTTTCCAAAATCGCTGACAATGGACTAACCACCGGAAATCTGGAAATGACATACAAGTTGATTGATATGTACAAAGATATCAAGAATACGCAGTACTGGGATAAGAAAGTGGAGTATTACAACACTGTTCTTGATGAGATGCGTGGCGGATACAATGACGATTACAGTGAACGTGGAAGAAAGCGTGATAGCATGGGGAGATACAGCTCAAATGATGGCAGAATGATGCCAGATTACGACAGGAGCAGTTCTTATGCCAGACGCGGTGAACATTATGTCAGAGGGCATTACAGTCGTTCTGACGGACGGGATGCTTATGACGACTATATGACACAGAAACAGAGTTATCGTTCCGGCAAATCTGAAGACTGCAAGAGAAAGATGCTTGCTGCTCTGGAAGAACATCTGGACGAACTTACAACAGAAATGAGCGATATGTCCAAGGATGCAGAGTGCCGGGAGGAACGCGATCTTGTTAAAAGATACGTGGAAAAACTCCGGGATATGCTCTAAAAATACAAAAAGTGGTAGAGAGGTAGCTAAAAGAAATCTGTTATAATGTAATTGTGCAGTGGAAAGCACAACGGTTGTTTTAACATTTTCGTTTTAATCCTCCTTTCTTTAATTTAGTAGCTGGTGCGCACGCTTTAATGGAAAGTTAAACAGGTCCGAATCCTGTCGTGCGTATTTGCCGTCTGGCACGCAAGATGGCTCACCTCCTTGATTAAGGTTTTTATTATTCATACTTTTCTTTAAAAAAAGAAATAAATATCCGAAACAACTCGTGGCAGGCATAACACGTTAAATACCTTGCTAACCCGGGAATCCGGGTTATGTGGAATGTACGTTAATGGTAGACTGACAGGGTCGCGCTCTGGGTTCCGGTTCGATTCCGGGCGTTCCGCTTATTTGCTCAGAATTATGTTGTCTGTTTACAGGCGGCCGATGGTTCGGGTAAATTATCCCATGGGTAAAGGTTAACGCTTATCCTGTTAACTGCTGGGCAGTTCAAAAAGTGCAGTGAAATATAGCGCAGTTGGTAGAACAGCATCCGCATAGGGTGCGTGTCGGCGGTTCGATTCCGCCTATTTCATTACCCTGCCAGTGGTCTAACTGGCTTAATCCATTTACCTGCGGCGGCAGGTCAATAAACACGACCAGGAGGATGTTATGCAGAAACTTATTGACACACTTAAATCATTTGGAATTGAAATCCCGGAAGATAAACAGGCAGATGTGAAGAAAGCACTCTCTGAGCATTACAAGAATGCTAAAGAAGTAGCGAAAACTCTGTCAAAAGTCGAGGGCGAACGTGATGACTGGAAAGAACGTGCTGAGACAGCAGAGGAAACCTTAAAAGGCTTTGATGGTATCGACCCGGCGAACATTCAGACAGAGCTTGCTGAATGGAAGAAGAAAGCCGAGGACGCGGAGAAAGAATTCAATGCGAAAATCTACGAAAGAGATTTTGACGATGCTCTTAAAACTGCATTGGAAAATGTTAATTTTTCATCTCCAGCAGCTAAAAGATCTGTTACTGCTGATATCAAATCAGCTGGTCTTAAGCTTAAGGACGGAAAGATTCTTGGACTTAATGATTTACTTGAACAGATGAAACAGGATGAACCTGATACATTTGTAGATGAATCTCAGCAGCAGGCTCAGCAGAACCAGGCAAGATTTACCACTCGCGTTGGACAGCAGCAGACACCGGGAAGTATGACAAAGAAAGATATCGAAGCAATTAAAGACCCGTCCGAGAGACAGGCTGCAATTGCTCAGAATATCCAGTTATTCCAGTGATTTTTTACACCGACTATGCATCAGAGTATAGCCGCTAACCCAATACCTTAACAATTATGGGTAGAAAGGATTTTTTTATATGGCAGCAAAAACAAATCTTATTATGACTAATGATATTCGGGTCACAGCACGTGAGATTGACTTTGTAACCAGATTCGAAAGAAACTGGCAGCACTTACGTGATATTCTGGGCATCATGAGACCTATCAAAAAACAGCCGGGTGCTGTACTCAAGTCCAAATACGCAGAGGGTACTTTGCAGAGTGGAAATGTTGGTGAGGGTGAGGAAATCCCTTACAGCAAGTTTACTGTAAAAGAAAAGACCTATGCGGAAATGACTATTGAAAAGTACGCAAAGGCTGTATCTATCGAAGCAATCAAGGATCACGGTTACGAGAACGCCGTTCAGATGACCGATGATGAGTTTCTTTTCCAGCTTCAGACTGACGTTACCGGAAGATTTTACGACTATCTGAAAACCGGTACACTTACTTCCACAGAAACTACATTCCAGATGGCTCTGGCAATGGCTAAAGGCCGTGTAGAAAACAAATTCAAGCAAATGCACAGAAATGTGACTGGCGTTGTTGGATTTGTAAACATTCTGGACGTATATGAATACCTTGGAGCAGCTGAGATTACTATTCAGAACCAGTTCGGTTTCCAGTACATGAAAGATTTCATGGGATTCAACACAATCTTCCTGTTATCTGACAGTGAGATTCCAAGAGGACAGGTTATTGCTACCCCTGTCGAAAACATCGTACTTTACTATGTTGATCCGAACGAATCTGACTTCGCAAGAGCAGGACTTGTATACACTGTATCCGGCGAAACAAACCTGATTGGATTCCACACTCAGGGCAACTACCACACCGCAGTGTCCGAAGCGTTCGCGGTTATGGGACTGACTCTTTTTGCAGAATACATTGACGCAATCGCAGTAATTACCATTGATGAGACACCTACACTTGGTACTCTGACAGTAAATTCCGTGGCTGGAACAGCAAGTGGCGACACAAAAATCACTGTAAATCCGACTAAGGAAAATGCCAACAACGTATATAAATATAAAGTTGCGGCAGATGCAGTAACTGTCGGATATGGACAGAATCTCAGAAACTGGACAACATGGGACGGAAAAGCTGACATTAAGGCAGCAACCGGACAGAAGATTACAGTGGTTGAGTGTGATGGAACATACAAAGCACTGAACGCCGGAAGTGCAAGCGTAACAGCGAAATCATAAATGTAGGAGGTAACTGGCATGGCTTACGCAGATTATAAATTCTATACAGAATCATTCGGCAATGTCGTGCCAGAAACCGACTTTCCACGACTGGCAGAAAGAGCCAGTGATTTCGTGGACACAATGACATTTGACAGACTGGTGGATGGACTGCCGACAAATGAACGCTCACAGAAACGCATCAAAAAGGCAGTCTGTTCATTAGCTGAATTAATGTATCAGATTGAGCTTGCTGAAAAGAATGCTACCAATGCCGCCGTTAGTGGTACATCAACCACAATCGGGTCCGGTGGTAGCACAACAGGCATTGTAACATCTGTAAGTTCCGGCAGTGAATCCATCTCTTACGCCACACCACAGCAGATTGGAGCGAGTGCAAAAGAATGGAGTGCGGTGTATGCCGCCGCTGGGGACGTACAGAAAACGAACGACTTACTTCTTAAGACGGCTTTACCGCTTCTGATGGGAGTAAGGACGGATGATGGAATACCAGTTCTTTATGCGGGGATGTAAACGAAATGAATACAGTAATGTGCTTTTTAACTGGCGGACACAGATTTAAAAGTCCTGCTGAATCAAAATGTAATGACAAAGAAAAGACTTGTACCATTACGGAAACTTGCTGTAAATGTGGAAAACAGTTTTCATTTACAGGTACATACAAACAGTTTGGTATTCCAGATGTGAGGTGAAAAGAATGGATATTTCAACATTAGGCTCATGCGTAGCAATCGTTATGATTTGCTACATTGCAGGAATGGGCTGTAAAGCATCAAAAAGAATCTCCGATGAATGGATTCCGGTAATCATGGCGATTATTGGTGGTGTTCTCGGAGCAGTCGGGATGGGAGTTATCCCAGATTTCCCAGCAACAGATTATATCACAGCAGTTGCAGTCGGTATGTTTAATGGATTGTCAGCTACTGGTGTGAATCAGATTATCAAGCAGACAGTGCAGAAAGAATAATTAAGGAGAGGGTATCATGTACGAAAAAAATTTGACGATTTTCAATTATTATGAGAGTCCGACAACAAGAGATGCGTACTGGTATCCTCATGTTTTATCCGGCGTTGACCTTATTACCGACAAAGGAGCAATCCTTAAAAAGTACGGACCAGACGCAACAGACAACGCACAGTTACACATCCATTATACTGTCCAGAACGGCGATATAACCATTGCTGACAGGAATGGCAAGATTCTCCCATATGTACCGCCTAAAGAGTGGAAAAGACAGATTAACAACGCTCTGGAAGACACTATCACATTCTCAGATGAATCGTTCTTCTGGGAGGGTGAGTGGACTGGCGGAATAGTAACCGATGGCGATTACCGAAATGGATTCTATCAGTACATGAATCAAAATAAAGACAATGTATTCAAAATCACAAGCGTGGGTGGACCGTACAGCCTGATTCCACACTTTGAAATTCTTGGTAAATAGCATGAGCAGAACAAAGCATTTTAAAGGTTTTACTATCGTTGATGGAGACATGAAAGTTAATCTGAATATGAGTCGTTTTTCAAGGCAGTACCAGGAAGCACAGTATCTCCTTGATGGGATGGTAATGGACAGTATGGTGCCATTTATGCCGATGATTACAGGGGACTTTATCAACCGAACAAGAGTTGAGAGTGCATCCTTACAAGGAACTGGGAAAGTGTGCGCAGCGGCGGCACCTTATGGACGTTTTCTGTATGAGGGAAAAGGAATGGTTGACGAGGCAACCGGAAGTCCTTACGCAAGACATGGAGCAAAGAAAGTCCTTGTCAGTCAATTCTCTGGTCGGACAGCCGCAAAAGAGAATCTTGAATACACCAAACAGGCTCACCCGCAAGCGCAGGCAAAGTGGTTTGATGCCGCTAAACGACAATACGGAGCTACATGGATACGTAAAGTAAAAGCACAGGCAGGAGGCGGTAGACATGGCAGATAAACCAATTGGCAAAGATGCAACTGGATACGAGATTCTAACAGATGCCATGAAAGCACTTCTGAATCAGTATCCAGGGCTATACGAAAATGAAACAATCAAATTTGAAGAACTCGGCAAAGATTCCGGAATCGCTTTCTCTGCAGACAACGGAGCTTTGATCTATTCAGAAAAGGAAGATATATGCGGAGTAATGCATCAGGTATGTCAGTATCCATTTTATGTGGTTTACCGCACGGCATCCGACAAAGAACGGCAGAAGTTATCTGTTCAGAAGTTTCTGGACAATCTCGGTAAATGGATATGCCGAGAACCAGTTATTATAAATGGCTCTGACACACGTTTAAATGCGTTTCCAGAGCTTTCACAGGGAAGAGTAATAATACGTATCACTCGTGATAATCCATATGGATTAGAGCCGCAGGAGAACGGCGTACAGGATTGGCTATTGCCGTTATCGGTACGCTACGAAAACACTTATGAAGTAATCTAACAAGTAACAACCGGCTATCAATCAGAGAATAGTCGCTAACCTACACAGCCTTTTAAAAGTTATAGGCAGAAAGGACATTTCTATGCCAGTTACAGGAAAAATTGACCGTAAATATATGGCTCATTACGTTGATTCAGGTTCTCTCTGTGGAGGACTGACACCGAAATATGAGCGTCTCGGAAAAGATCTGGAAGAGTACAATATCGACCTCAATCCAGACACTGAAACATCTAAAAACATTCTCGGAGAATCCACATTTAAGCACAATGGCTACGAAGCTTCTTCTGACGCTGATCCGTTCTATGCAGATACTACTTCTGATCTGTTTGCAGCATTGCAGAAGATCGTAGACGGACGCCTCAAAGACGATAACCTCAAGACAAAAGCAGTTGAAGTCCATCTCTGGACAGAAGCCACAGCGGGCAAGTATGAAGCGTATCAGCAGGATTGCTACGTTGTGCCGACATCCTACGGTGGTGACACATCTGGTTATCAGATTCCGTTCACAGTTAATTACGTTGGAGAACGTGTCAAAGGTAAATTTGATATTACTTCCGGCTCATTCACAGCTGACAGCGAATAATTTTTAGGAGGGCGTAGAAAATGGCAAAAACAATTAACACAAACATTGATGATGGATTTCTTCTTTTTACATTCACAAACAAACAGGGAGAAGTGTTTTCTTCGTTTAAATTGAATCCTACTGACATTAACGTTGCGGCAAGAGCGGAAGAACTGGAAACTTTCTTTGAACAGGCTCAGGAATCTGTTAAAAAGGTTTCCTCTGGTAAAGAGATGGCGGAGATCAATAAACAGATTGAGGACAAAATTAATTATATGCTCGGATACGAAGCATCTAAGGATTTATTCAAAGAACCAATCACAGCAACAACTGTGTTTGGAAATGGTCAGGTGTTTGCCTATATTGTACTTGATAAGATTTCAGAAGCAATTGCACCGGAAATCGAAAAAAGAAAGGAAAAAATGCAGGCTACTGTTGATAAGTATACGGAGAAATACGCAAAATGACCGCTTATGAGTTACCCACCTCACTAAATATCAGTGGGGTGGATTTTTCTATCAGAACAGATTTTCGAGCGATTATTGATATTCTCATTGCAATGAATGATCCGGAATTAGACGAGCAGGCAAAAGCAGTTGTTATGTTGCAGATTCTGTTCGAGGATTGGCAAAGTATACCGCCGGAACACTTATCTGAAGCCTGTCAGAAAGCGTGTGAATTTATTGACTGCGGACAGACTGATGATAACTCAAACAAACCAAAACCCCGTTTGATGGATTGGGAGCAGGATGGAGATATGATTGTACCGGCAGTAAACAAGGTTGCCGGAAAAGAAATCAGAGCTATTCCGTATATGCACTGGTGGACGTTCTTCGGATACTTCATGGAATCTGGTGAATGTTTATTTAATACGGTCGTTGGAATCCGTTCAAAAAAAGCAAAAGGTGAAAAACTAGATAAGTGGGAAAAGAAATTCTATCAGGAAAATAAAAACATCATTGATATAAAAACACGTCTCAGCGACGAGGAGCAAGCTTATAAAGATAAGCTGAATGAGATGTTGAACCTCAAATAGTTAGGAGGTGGACACATGGCTGCTGATGGCTCAGTCATTATTGATACCAGAATGGATACAACCGGTGTCCAGAACGGCGTGTCAGCAATCAAACAGTCATTTAATGGACTTGGCAGCGTAGTAAAAAAAATAGGCATACTGATTGGCGGAGCATTCGCAATTGGGAAATTGACCCAGTTTGGAAAAGAGTGTGTAGAACTTGGTTCTAATCTGGCAGAAGTGCAAAACGTGGTCGATGTTACATTTACAACCATGTCGGATAAGGTTAATGAATTCGCAAAGAACGCTATGACCTCAGCCGGGCTGTCAGAGACGATGGCAAAACAGTATGTTGGTACGTTCGGAGCAATGTCTAAGTCGTTCGGATTCTCAGAAGCACAGGCTTATGATATGTCAACGGCTCTAACACAGCTAACTGGTGATGTGGCATCATTCTATAACATCAGCCAAGACTTGGCTTATATTAAGCTGAAATCAGTGTTTACGGGAGAAACGGAAACACTCAAGGACCTCGGCGTGGTAATGACCCAGTCAGCACTTGACCAGTATGCGCTGGCTAATGGTTATGGGAAAACCACATCTGAAATGACAGAGCAGGAGAAAGTGGCTCTCCGCCTGGCTTTTGTACAGAAACAGTTGTCTGCCGCATCTGGTGATTTCATCCGAACATCTGACAGTTGGGCGAACCAGGTGCGAGTGATGCAGTTACAGCTGCAATCTCTCAAGGCAACAGTCGGACAGGGATTAATCAACCTCTTTACTCCTGTTCTGAAAGTTATCAATATCTTACTCGGTAAGTTAGCAACTCTGGCAAATGCCTTCAAGTCATTTACGGAATTGATTACCGGAAAGAAGTCTTCTGGACAAACAGGCGCGAGTGGCGCAGGCCTTGCCGGAACGGATGCAATAGCCGACACAGCCGATCAATACGGAGAAGCTGCCGATAATGCTGAAAAGCTGGCAGATGCAACAAATGATACAGCGGACGCAACTAAAAAAGCTACTAAAGCGGCAAAAGGGTATCTTAGTCCCCTCGACGAAATAAATAATTACTCAACGGATAAAAGCGCAGATTCATCGTCAAAAGTACCGGGTGCAACCGGCGGACTTGCGGATCAGATGAAAGATGCTGTACAAAATGTTGATTACGGAAAGTTGGCAGAGGGTGAGACAGTTCTTGATAAAATGTCAAAACCGCTAAAAAAGATAATCGACAGATTTAAACAGCTGGCCAAGTTAATCGCAAAAGGATTCTGGGATGGATTGGGAGATTACGAGCCAATTTTTGACGGAATAAAGAAAGATCTCGATTCCATATGGAAATCTTTAAAGGATATCTTCACTGATTCAGAAGTTACTAAAGCAGCAAATAATTTTTTCGATTCATTTGCATATGCAATTGGACAAGTTGCTGGCTCATTTGCCAGAATCGGATTGACAATTGCGCAAAACATTATAGGCGGAATCGAGAAGTTTCTAAAGCAGAACGCGCAAAGAATAAAGAACTATCTGATAGATATGTTCAACATCGGTGCTGAAATTTCACAAATCGCAGGAAATCTTGCAGTTGCTTTCGCAGATGTTTTCTCGGTTTTCGGCGGAGAAACCGCACAGCAGATCACAGCAGATTTAATAGGAATCTTTGCTGAAATCGGAATGGTTCTTACAGAAACGGCTGCAAAACTTGGCAGAGATATCCTTAACATGATTGCACAGCCTTTTATCGACAACAAGGACATTTTAAAGTCAGCAATCGAGGGCAGCCTAGGAGTAATAGAAACTGTAACAAGCGGGGTCTTAACAGTTGTTCAAAACCTTAGTGATGCAATATCGAGGTTATACGATGAACATGTAAAACCGTTCTTTGATTCTATAGCAGACGGACTATCAAGTATACTTGAAACTCTAATAACTGGATATAACACATACATTCTTCCAGTGCTACAAGGACTGGCGGAACAAATCAAAGGGCTGTTAGAGGGACCATTAGGGGACGCGATTTTAAAGATAGAAACATTCCTCGGAAAACTCATTGATTCTCTGAAGCTTCTGTGGGAGTCGGTGTTAGTGCCTTTAATTAACTGGATAATCTCGAATTTACTTCCAGTTGTGGCAGAAATAATTGACGTTGTAGGCACTGTGGCAATCAAAGTCATAAAATCATTAATTAAAATTATTGGTGATGTAGCAGACACTCTGAGCGGAATCATTGATTTCCTTGTAGGCGTTTTTACGGGAAACTGGGAACTGGCTTGGCAGGGAATAAAAGAGATTGCGGATGGAATATGGAACCTTATTAAGGATATTATAACTGGCACATGGGACGTAATTAAAACCGTGACGAAAGGCGCACTTAAAATAATAAAAACCGTCATTAGTACTGCCTGGAACGCAATCAAGACAGCGACTTCAACAGTCTGGAATGCCATTAAAAAAACGCTTTCTAATTTATGGAGTGCTCTTAAAGCCACCGCGAATACAGTATTTAACGCAATCAAAAATAAAGTTACAGGTGTGTGGGATAGTGTAAAAAACAAAACATCCCAAGTATGGGAAAGCGTAACTACATTTGTTTCCGATAAAGTAGAAGCGATAAAAAATGCTATCACTAATAAGTTTAATGCCGCCAGAGATGCAGTCAGATCTGCATTTGAAGGCATTGTGAATTTTATTAAAGCCCCGATTAATCAGGCAATCAGTATTGTTAATAATGCAGTTGGGATGATTAATAATGCAATTGGCGGAATTGAATCTGCATTTTCCTTTGGACCCTGGACTGTTCCAACGCCGTTTGGCTCAAAGACTATCGGATTTCACGCAACGTTTCCACGTGTCAGTACTATACCATATCTAGCCAGCGGTGCAGTTATTCCACCGCGAAGTGAATTTCTTGCAGTACTAGGTGATCAGAAAAAAGGTAATAACCTGGAAGCACCGGAAAGCCTGTTGCGCCAGATCGTCCGGGAAGAATCAGGGAAAGGACAGAGAGACGGAAATACCTATAATGTTACAGTTAATGCATCCGGTAGAAAACTATTAGACATTATCATTGACGAAGCGGAACTTAGGAGACGCAGAAACGGCGGTCAGAATCCATTCTTGTTAGGAGGTGTGTAAATGGCACAGGAACAGTTTAAGATTGATGGGGTCACTATAAAGGCCCCTGACACATACAAGCCAGTGTTCGCAACTACATCCACAGAAAGTTCCAAAAGGAGTCAGGATTTAGTTATGCACAACACGCCAATGGGAACCATTGCCGGATATGACATGGAATGGGGTGAGCTTAAATGGGGAGAGATTGCAACGATTCTCAACTCTATGATTAATAAAAGCCAGTTCACTTTTCATCATAAAGACCCTCGGACACCTGGCGAATGGATTGACAAAACGTTCTATGCATCTAATTTCAATATGGCAGCACAAACGCTCAAAGACAATGAAGAACGATGGACAGGATTAACTATTAATGTAAGGAGCATTCGACCGGTATGATTAATGTTACAAATCAGTTAAAAACAGAATCTCTCTTAAATAGTAACTATTATGTTACGGCAAATGCAGTGCTGCGTGATGGGACAACTTTAAAACTGGAAAAAGAAGATTTCTACCTTGATGGAAACGGCATTGTAGATTCTTCTGATTCCGGGGACTTCCCTGTTGGTGTAGCAATTGAGAAAACGGCTACTTTAGCATTGGTTAATGATGATGACAGATTTACAGGATATAATTTTGCCGGAGCACAGTTCACTCTATTTTTAAATTTGCAGCTGTCTGATAGATTGGAGACTATTCGCCGCGGCACATTCATCGTATCAAAAAAACCCGCCACGTCCGATGAGATCAATCTTACTTTACTGGATTATATGAGCAAGGCAGAGACAGATTACAACACAAATCTTACTTTTCCATGCTCTGCCAGAGAGGTTTTAGAAGATGCCTGTCAGCAGACCGGGATTGTGTTAGGTGACGCAACATTTAAAAACGCAGACTATCAGGTACAGAAGAAGCCCGAGAACACCACTTTCAGAGCAGTAATCGGTATGGTTGCAGCTTTGGCAGGTGGTAACGCTCGCATTGACGAGAATGATAATTTGCGAATTATCACTTTTGACGATAATACGGATACTATTACATTAGAAACAGTTCCATGGTACGACATTAATGGAAACACTATCCTTGACATCGATAGTAACGAGATCGAGACAATTCTCGAGCGAAAAGGATTTAAGCCAAATTTTATCAATAACCTTACTTATGATGTTGATGATGTAGTTGTCACCGGGGTCAAGTATGCAAATGATGAAACGGAATATAAGTACGGCACGGACGGGTACGTTATCACGATTGACAACAAGCTTCTGACAGGAAATGAGCAAGTCGGTGTTGACCTGATCGGAAAAGAACTTGTTGGTATGAGATTAAGACCATTCTCTTGTGACAGCATAGCAATCGGATACGCCACATTTGGAGATAGAATTACATTTTCCGACATTAAAGGCAATATTTACTATTCATATCTGACAGATGTAGACTTCGCATTCTCTGGCAGTACAAGCTTCTCTTGTAATGCAAAGAGCATGGAAGACATCGATGCTGACTATCCAGACAGCATGCAGGTCGAGGTCGACAACATAAAGAAAGATTCCGAGAAAAAGATTACTGCCTATGATGCAAAATTAAAGCAGATGAACGAACTGGCGGCCAACACCCTTGGGTTTTACTATACAGAAGAAGTTCAGGCAGACGGTTCAACGATTTCATATCGCCATGACAAACCTACGCTTGTCAGCTCTAAAGTAATCTATAAAACAGGCGTTGATGGATTTTTCTTGTCGGTAGACGGAGGCCGGACTTGGAAAGCTGGATTTGATAGCAACGGTGATGCAGTGCTGAACATTCTGTATGCTATCGGCATTCAGTCTGACTGGATTAACACTAGGGGATTCACGGCAAAAGACAATGACGGAAACATTACGTTCCGCATTGATGCAGAGACAGGGGCTGTCAATCTTAATGCTACAGAACTCACAATCAAAGGAAAAACGCCTGAAAATGTCGCAAATGCCGAGGTTGAGAAATTTATTACAGAAGTATATTCTCCACAGATTAAGGTTCTTCAGGAGCAGATTGACGGGCAGATAGAAGCATTCTTTGGAGACTATGTTCCTGATGGTAACAATGAACCGGCATCCACTTGGGCAGATGATACAACCAAAGAGAAACACTTAGGTGACCTGTTTTATATCGTAAACAACGAAGAATATGGCGGACAGGCTTACAGATATGCAAAGATTAACGGTGAATACAGGTGGGATTATGTAAAAGATACTGCGGTGGTCAAAGCTCTGGCTGATGCGGCGCAGGCACAAAACACGGCAAATGCAAAGAAAAGAATTTTCGGAGCAGAGCCGGTGCCGCCTTACGATATTGACGATTTATGGGTTCAGGGAAAGACAGGGGACATTCTTAAGTGTCAAAAGGCAAAGGCAGAGGGCGCAAGCTATGACGCCGATGACTGGGTGAGAGCATCTAAGTATACAGATGATTCAGCAGTTACAGCCTTTATCAAGGGCGTTTTTGCCGATACGATTGAAAGCCTCCAAGAGCAACTTGATGGTAAGATTCAGACCTGGAGTCAGAAAACAGACCCGGCGCTTGAATGGACAGAAACAGAAGAGATTCCGTGGACAGATGTTGATGGCAATTCCATTCTGGACGTAGGCGGAAATGAGATTTTAATTGTTTGGGAAAAAGGTAAATATATCCACAAAGGAGACCTTTGGCAGAATACTGCAAATAACACGCGTTGGCGTTGGGATGGAAATAAATGGGTAGAACAGGAAGTACCAGCCTATCTGTTTGATAAGATTGATGGAAAAGCGGCAGTTTATTTTGAACAGCCTAAGCCACCATACAACATGGGAGATTTCTGGGTCACATCAAAAGCAGACGGCGAAGCTTCTATTAAAACAGCGGTTAGAAGTCGGTCGGATGGTGCATTTACCGATACTGACTGGATTGATTTCAAATATGTGGACAAAACCGATATTGATAATGCAGTCAAAGAGTATGACACAAGTCTTGGACAGGATGAAGTATTTAATAAGCTTACTAATGGCGGTGAAGAGCAAGGCATATATATCAAGGACAAGAAGCTGTATATTAATGCAAATTATATCCTTGCTGGTGTCCTTGCAGGAAAATTTATAAACGCTAAAGGTATTAAGGTTATTGACAGCGATAACCAAATCACGCTCCATATTGATGACAATGGAAAGGTACACATTGCCGCGACAGAGTTTTCGTTAAAAGGAAAAGCTGTATCCGAAATAGCAAAAGATACAGCGTCTAATACCGCGACTGAAATCGCGACAAAATACGCTACATTGAGCGTACTGCTATCAAATGAATTCCAAGGAATTCCAACAGATTCATCTGGCAAATATACTACATTTCCGACATGCAAAACTACGGTAACTGTACTGTATGGTGCTGAGAACGTGACCGCACAGTCAAATATTTCATTCTCTGCGGAAAACGGAATAAGTGGTTCTGCGTCAGGGGCAACGTACACGGTCTCTGGACTGTCCGTGGACAGTGGCACAATCACAGCAACTGCAACTTACAATGGGATGACCGCAAAGAAAGAATTTGTAGTTGTAAAGCAAAAGCAAGGTGATACCGGAAATGGAATCTCGAAGATTGTACAACATTATCTCGCTACGTCCAGTTCATCTGGCGTATCAACAAGTAGTTCTGGATGGACAGAAACTGTACAGATCCCAACACAGGACAATAGGTACCTGTGGAATTATGAGGAGACTTTCTTTACAAACGGGTCTAAGACAACAACACTTCCTCACGTGATTGGCGTATATGGAGAAAAAGGTAAAGACGGACAGGACGGAAAAGATGCCAGTGACATGACTCAGTTGGAGATTTTTAATAAACTGACCAACAACGGGGAAACACAGGGGCTATATCTTTATAACAACAAGGTGTATCTGAATGCTTCGTACATTGACACTGGCGAGCTAGCGGGATGGGAAGTCGGATATAAAAAACTTTCGGCAAAAAATGGCACGTATGGAGAAGTAACACTGGACGCTTCGACCGGAGAGATTTATTCGAAAACGAATACAGGGGTGTATGTACCAGGATATGGTACACTGTATGGAACACGAATTAGAGGAATCAATCTTTATACAGGAACCCTACACGCAAGCTCAGTCTCGGTTAATACCAGTGTTTCGGCGGGCAGTGTTTCGGCTGGTGATATTAGCGCAACAAAGACCATTGAAGCGGACGGAATTATTAAATCATACAGTCACATTGAAGCGTGGAATAGCGGGCATTTTTATTGCGGGGGCACGGGTACTGATTTAGCAGATGCTTCTATCAGAGGGAGTTTGAAAGTAAGAGGGACAAAATCAAGATCAGTTTCGACGGTAGACTATGATGAACAGCTCTTTTACTGCTATGAAATGCCAACCCCATTCTTTGGAGATATCGGTGAATCCGTAATATCGGATGACGGGACTTGTATGATTGACATAGATGATATCTTTCAGGAATCTGCAAATGTCGGCATTAAATATTATGTGTTCTTGCAAAAAGAAGGAGAGGGCGACTGCTGGATAGCTGAGAAAGAGCAGAATTATTTTATCGTAAAAGGAACTCCGGGACTTAAATTTTCGTTCGAAATCAAAGCAAGACAAATTGAATATGAGCATATGCGATTTGCCGACCCAGGAGATACGGCTTATACAGACGCAAGAGATATAGAAATCCTTGAACCAGATTACGAATCAGAAGGAGCGGAGATCACGGAACCAGATTATGAAAAGGAACTTTTTAATGACAGGGAAAACATTATTGACGAAATGGGGAAAATATAATGAAGAAAATTCTTACAAGTTTTATGAATCTTAGCACAGGAGAGGGAAGTCGTATCGCTTACACCTATTCTGAGGTAAACGAGGAAACAGGAGAAGTTGTCAGCCAGAATAATAAAGGCAATTTCCTTGTGATGAATGACGATGTACAGACTCATCTTGATGCAGTCAAAAAATATATCCGGGACAAATATTTAGCATAAGGAGGAAACAGTTATGCCAAAGTGGACAGATTATACTACAAAAACTACAGTAGCTGATAATGATGAAGTAATGGTACTTGATACGGCAGGAAAGGCAAACAAACGCCTTTCACTGTCTACTCTTTCAGACTGGGTACTTGGAAAAATTGCCGACAAAGTGTTTGAGAAGCTTCAGACAAACGACAAAACGATTCTGGGAGCGATTAATGAATTAAATAGTAACACCTCAAAGCTTGCCTTGAAAGAAAACGTGACCGATATACAGGCTTTGATAAGCAAAGCTTCATCTAGCACGTACATTCTGTTCCACCTCTCTGGTGCTAACTATACAGGGAATGATCTTCCTATTGATGCGACATATAAATATGGATCTGGAATTATTTTTTACCGTAATTCAAATTCATGCAAAATCGTATTATTTCCGGAACGAGCGAAGCCAGTCTGGAAAATGGCTAATTGGGAAAAATGGAAAGACTTCGTAAATAATACGGTCGATTAACGATAGATAATTCTTGGTCTTACTATAACTAATACTCAAACATTTTTATGTTTTTTAATTAATATAAGCTAAAACTCAAGAGCCTCTTCCCATTTAATTCATTAAAAAATGGAAAGCTTTCGTAAAACCTCTACCTATTTATAAGGAACAGTGTAAAGATTAATCAAGGGTCGGTCAGATACAATCATCACAAATATGTCATTTAGCATTATCCGGCAGGCAATCACCTGTCGGATTTTTAAATTGGTACAGAGATGCCTTAACGCTAAATGCTATAATCAGAATTAGGTAAGAATCTTTGTGAAAGGAGCGGGCAACATGACAACTGAACAAAAGAACGTCCTGAGAAAGATTATTTACGCAGTCGAAACCGGTGGACAGGTTTACGGACAGCAGGATTATTCAGACTTCACGGAAGCCTATGAGAATAATTCAGATGAACACGCAATCACAATCGGGGCAGGAGCATGGTACGCAACCGAAGCCAAGACGCTTCTGGAGCGGATTTACGATGCTGACCCGGAACAGTGGGAGAAGATAGACAAGGTCAGACTTTTAGAACAAGTTCAGACCGCAAATTGGGAATGCTTTAATATTTCCAGAGTGTCACAGCTTGCCGACACCATAATTGCCCTTATTTCGTCCAAAATTGGCGTTAAATGCCAAGATAGCCTTATGGATGAACAATTAGCCACCTATGCGGATGAAGCCTTTAAAAGGGGTGTCACGGACACTAGAGCGCAAGCTATGTGCGTGAACTTTAGACACCAAGGTGGACAGGGAGCAGTAACAAGGATTTTAGCAAAGACCCAGAAACCATATACACTCGATAATCTCTATGCAGCCTGCCAGACGGACACAGGGAATCAAGTGGGAGTATATAAGGACAGGCAGAGATTTGTTTATAACGCATTAAAAACATATTTTCCAGAAAGTGAGGATAAGAGCATGAACGCAATTGACAAATTAATCCAGACCGCAAAGAATGAAATTGGATATCTTGAAAAAGCAAGCAATAGTCAGCTCGACAGCAAGACGGCAAACGCCGGAGAAAATAATTATACAAAATACTGGCGAGATATTAAGCCGGATTATCAGGGACAGCCGTGGTGTGCAGCGTTTGTTTCGTGGTGCATGATGAAAGCATTCGGCTTAGACACAGCAAAGAAACTTTTGAAACATTGGCCATACGTTTACTGCCCGACAATGGCAGATTTGTTTACTCTGAACAGCAATCCAAAAGTTGGAGATATTGTTATTTTTTATCGGAATGGCACATTTACACACACCGGAATCGTAATAAAAGTGTCAGGAGATCGGTTCTGGACAGTCGAAGGAAACACTTCTGGTGGCTCTACAATTATCGCAAATGGTGGTGGAGTATGCCAGAAAAGCTACTACAACAGCAACCTCCCGGGAACAAAATTCTGCACTCCAAACTACAGTTTAGTTAAAGATACAACACCAGTTTCAGACTCAGATACAGTCAAAAAACAGAACACCAGAGCCTACATTGCACAGATTAAAAAAGACACAAAATGTTATACAAAATCAAACAAAAACAGCCCATCTAAGCTGTTTCCAAAACTGAAAAAAGGTGCAGTTGTAGAGGTAATGAAATACACCGAAACAGACAGTTCCGGGCTGAAATGGTACTTCGTCAGAATCCCGTACCCGAATGATGATGGGTTCGTATTTGAGTTTGTCCCGAAGGGCGTATTTACCAGAATTTCAAAAATTTATAAATAAAAGCTCCCGGGGATAGCACCCCGGGAATCATGTTTCTTATAACATATTGTATCATTTCGTTTTGTAAATCCTATTAGTTCGTTGGACACACGTTAGTCACAAATAAAAAAAATCATTTCCTAACTGAATATCCTCTAAAGTACTGTATTTAAAGGACTTTTTGACATTTGCATAGTTCTAATTTAATGTCCTAATTAAATACAATTAGAATAATGAAAATGAAATGAGTGAATTCCTTGCAAAATCGCTGAGAATGTTGATTTTACAAGGGTTTCACGCGTTTTTATGTTCTGAATTGTGATGAATAAAATTGATAAAATAAGATTCCGTTAGTCACAGTTAGTCACAAATGGGACTTTTATCTTTTCAATCTCTGTTCGGAGCTCTTCTAGCGTCCTGTGTCCATATACCGCGTTTGTAACATCTCCACCAAAAGAGTGACCCAGCATTCGCTTCCGGTCGTTCTCCCGGACGCCGTATTTTTCACATAACATGGAAAAAGTATGGCGGCAGTCGTGTGGCGTGTGTTTCGGATCGCCAACAATTCCAAGACGTTCAAGCGTAGGATAGAACAGAGCATTACGGTGGTGCTGCTGAGTATATACACAGAGCTTCCCACCTTGAGTAAGAACCTTTTGCTTAGCAAATTCGTATACCGCCGAATGAATTGGCACTACGCGGTCCTTTCCTGCCTTAGTCTTGATACCACCCTGAAAGTATCTCTCTTCCAAGTTAGTCGTCAACTTAAGCACTTCACCGATTCTCCAGCCAGAATAACACATGATTAATATAAGCTGCACTTCCGGATCAGCAGAATTCTTCCAGAGAATTTTTAGCTCATTGTCAGAAAATGGCGTTCCATGTTCAGTGTCGTCATCCGCGTTGACTTTTACATACAAAGCCTTGTTTTCTGTTACAATTTCTGAGTAAACAGCATATTTATACATCTGCTTGAACAGCGTAAGAATTGCCATAAGGCTCTGACGTTTTAACGGGCAGTCATCAATTACCTTTTGCAGATCAGGCGCTTTTAAATCCTCAAAGATACGATTGTACAGAGTCGTGCAGTTCGAGTAAGCGGTCTGGTAAGCTATTTTTGAACTATAAGAAAGTTTTGAACCCTCTGGAAATTTCCATGCGTAAAACTTCTTATATACCTCTGAAAACGTCAATTTCTTGATTTCCGGGTGTTTATCCTCGACACCCTTGATTGTATTGTAGTCAGCAATCAAACGAGTAACAAGGGTATCTACGTCCGTTGTAGGTGATATCTCAAGATCCCGTTCCATCCCTGGCTGATATGTTCCTGCCTTGTATGCGGTCAGTACAGTAAATCCTTTAATCCAGTCGTCCACATAGCAGATTGCAGGCGGGCGGACTGGCTTTCCGGTCTTTTCATCCAGTACTGCCGGAGGATGGACCGCAAATGGATTCCTGCGGTTGCCGCCCAGGTACCGTATTGTTCCGAAACTGTTGGGGAGTTTCGGGTATTTCTTTCTTTTCTTCGCCATTTTTATTCCCTCTTTCTGTAGCTGTATTTAGGTATAAAAATAACAGCCGAACAAATTTTCTGACTTGCCCGACTGCTCCGAAGATGATACAATATGTTTTGCCAGAATATTACATTTCTTCGGAGATGTATAAACGCCACCTCGGTACGCCAATGCCGGGGTGGTTTTTTATATTTAATTAACGGTTACATTGAATATGGCTGAATATTTGTCTGAGTCTGAATATCCATTGTCTGAATATTGGTCAATATAGATTTTGAAATTTCCTTTGTGGTTTACACCAATACATTCCTGCGCATGACATTTAGCGCCTACTGGAATCTCTTCAGGGTAATAAGTTGGCGAATTTGGATAAGTGTATCCGGTGTATCCCTGAGAATCAATATATTTGTATAATCCCAAAGACATATATAGACCGTCAAAATCTGAAGAATAGTACCCAATGTTTTCATAGGTGTAATCTACTAAATATACAGCCGCCGGATTGGTGCTTGAATAAGGGTTTCTTTCGCTCATTTCAGTAACTGAATTGATTGTGAATTTCCATTGTCCTGGAACTGTCCAAGTCTGCCCCATGCTGTATGTTTGAACTGATGGCCTCGGAGCTGGCGTAGGCTGCACATAAGGTTTTATGACATTTACAGTGGTTACGAATTCCATTGTTGATACCTTTCCCGTTATGGTTGCACAGCCGACTGATTTACCATGAATCTTTCCATCAGATGTTATTGATACAATGGATGGATTGGAAGAAATCCATTTAACTTTTTGCTTTGTATTGCTGATCTTGAACTGATATGATTTGCCTAAGTCAATAACAGAAATGAATTGACTCCACTTCGGAACTTCTGATGTGAGTTTGCACTTATAAACAGTTCTTCCTTTTTTGGCAGTAATTACAGCAGTTCCTTTTTTCTTTGCAGTTACAACGCCTGAGGATGAGACAGAAATACATTTCTTGTTGGAACTTGTCCATTTGTATCCTTTTTCCGGCCCTTTAAATTTAGCTTTTTCTGATTTTAAAATGTATGCAGTTACTGTTTTGCCTTTTTTCAAAGCGATCGGGGTTCGGTATGAATAGTATGTAGGTACTATGCTTGAACTTCCTCCAGTATTGGTTCCGTCCCCGAACTCACTTGCCATCGCCGGTATGCTGCATAATAGCAAACATAGCATGAGCAAAAGTGAAATTACTTTTGAAAATCGTTTCTTCTTCATAAAATCCCTCCTATTATATGATTTTCACCACGTTTCGCACTTTCCATGCGGATTATGTATTTTGTACCGCTGATTTTGCAATATTATGTAAAGTACGGTTATTCGTGGTATTTTTATTTTATCATTTTGAGAACGCGTTGTAAAGATTTAGAACGAAATAGAGTGATTTAGATGAAAAAGAAATGTTTTTTTCTATAAAATAGTGAGAGTTCATGTATATCATTGGCAGTTGCCAAGAGTCGGAATAGGTGGTATAATAGCAAAAGCGAACTAATGTTCGGTTCTATTTTCCACAGCCGAACATATACTGTAGTGTAGGCGGTAGTTGCGACAGGGAGGGTTATTTATGGATTATAAGAAGGAAATTATTGAGATGATAGATAAAATAAATGATGACAGTCTGCTTGAATTCTTCTATAGATTCATTGCCAGAGTATTAAAAAACCGGGGAAATTAATCCCCGGCTTTATTTTTGGAATAGAGAGCATCTACGTAGCCATAAACTAACTGTTGGTCGTCTTTTGGAAGATTAGTGAGTTTTTCAATACAGGACAGTAGCTGTGGATTTCCTGAGATATCTGCGACTAATTCTGCATTGTCTGGCTTATGTTCCGTCCATCCCATTAAGTAAGCAGGCGATACGCCTAATGCCTTAGCATAGTCACGCACTTTCTTTATAGAAAGTTCTCTTGAATTTTCAACCTTATTCACGGAAGATCTTGACTTATATCCAAGTTTTAATGCCAGTTCTTCTTGCGTCATGTCTAAATTTTCACGGCACTTTCTAATTCTTTCTCCTATGTTCATGGAGTTTACCTCCTTTCTGCTTACAATGAGAGTATAACATGTGTTGAAAAATATTTCAACATTTTTTGAAAATATTGTTGACAAAAATATCAACACGGGTTATAGTGTTAAATGTAGACAGAAACATCAACAAAAAGAAAGGAGGAACAGGAATGGTTGATACTCCATTGCTTGAACAGAGAATTAAAGACTCTGGAAAGAAATATGGATATTTGGCTGAGAAATTAGGGATTTCAAGGCAGTATTTCAGAATGAAATGTAAGAACAAGGCAGACTTCACAAACAGGGAAACAGATATTCTCTGTAGTGAACTTGGAATCACATCACTTACTGAGAAAGAAAAAATTTTCTTTAAAAAGTAGACAAAATCATCTACAAAGTTCTTAACTAGAAAGGAAGTGAAAACAGTTGAGCAGATCAGCAAGGAGAAAATTCCGGTCCCTGGAAAGAAGAATTGCCAGCCTTGAATCGCAACTTCAAGACCAGCAACAAATTATTTCTTCTCAGTGTCCGAAAGTCCGCCCTGAATCACTTTTAGAACGGGCGGTTCGTGATGCTCAGTCAGGTGTTCATATTCCAGCATTCCGAATGAATCTAGGTAATCGAACATTATTTGAACAGAAGACTGAATAGATGTATTTACGGCATTTCTGATGATTTGGAATTGTTCTTTTGATATGCAAGGTTCGTCTTCCGGCAGACCTTGTAACAGGCTCTGAGCAATATTAGCGGAATTTTCCGACAGGATTCTTTCAACATCAGAGTTAATGACCGACATAAATTCATCATAAGTCATTTTTTTTAATACCTCCTTTCCAAAGGAGAGTATAACACAAAATCAAAAAACGAAACAAAGAAAGTGATTTGCGGATGACTTTGGGTTACGCAATCGCATTGAGGGATAAAGAACAAAGGAGGTGAAGAAAAATGTTAGACTGCACCGTCAGTGAAAATATTCTCGGTCAGGTTTCAGTTCAACTCGAAATGACGAGCCACGACTGGTCGAAATTAAAAATGTCCGGCGTGTGGAGTCAGGTGGAACAGATTCTAATGGAATCTGAAACACAAAGTAGCCGCTGCTTCCACCATATCCAGACAAACAAACCGGAAGAGACATGTTGTACAAGCTGTCGGAAGAAACGGTTTTTCCACCGATTTTCCGGTCTGAAGAAGCAACGATAGTTGGCAACTTATTGCATGGATATGTAATTCCGTTAATAACAATGGAGACATCTGTAATTGATATTACGGAATTTGAGAGATTGTCAAACTGGATATAAGCCAAAGCCAGTTGTTTTTCTGGGCTATATCCAAAATAAGGCAAGCTTAAATGAAGATTACGCCGTGATTGAAATAATTGCCAAGCAGTTCCAGCAGACCCTATTAACCCAAGGATAAAAGAAACATTTTCAAACGTAATGATTCCTTTAGCCGATTTTAAAATTGAAATAATTTGATTTATTTTAATCACCTCCCATCTACTGGGAGTATATCACAAGAAAGGAGACTTATGAACGAATTACAGATTTTTAATTCAGGGGAGTTCGGAGAAATTCGAACAATAGAAATTGACGGTAAACCGTACTTTGTTGGCACTGATGTTGCCAAAGCTCTTGGATATAACAATCCCAGAGATGCCGTATCAAGGCATTGCAAGGGAGTCGTGAAACGCGACACCCCTACATCTAGTGGCATTCAGTCAATGTCATACATAAATGAGGGAGATTTGTACCGCTTAATTATGAAGTCGAAACTTCCATCGGCAGAGAAATTCGAATCATGGGTTATGGATGAAGTTCTTCCGACAATCAGAAAGACAGGCTCATATCAGAAGCCACTGACGACAGTTGAACAGATACAGGTTATTGCGACAGGATTCTTAGATCACGAAGAGCGGCTTAACAGACTTGAAAATACCATGACTATTGACTACGCACAGCAGGAATCTATTAGAGACTTAGTGTCAAGTGTCGTAATTGCTCACCTTGGTGGGAAAGAGTCAAATGCTTACAAGGAAATTGGCAAGAAAGTATTTGCTGAATGCAACAGGGATATAAAGACTTACTTCGCAGTAAACGCCCGTAATAACATCCCTAAGCTGAGATTTGAAGAAGCTATGGAATATGTTAAGAACTGGCATCCATGTACAAATACAGTAATGCGCATCAGGGACTGCAATGCTCAAATGTGTATTGAGTAGAAAGGAGCATAAATGGACGCATTACAATTTAATAAAGCCGTCAGCCAGCACTGCAAAGAATCTGGTGGAGACTGTTGCAAATGTGACCTACGGCTTTACTGTTACCTATCGCCAAGTGAGCGACCAGATGAGTTAGTGAGCCTGGTTATTGATTTTTTGCATAACCCCATTGAAAACCATGGTCATTATACCCATCACAGCGCGGCTTCATTTCCGTGTATTGATGATATGGACATGAGCACCGCAGTAGGCGGCGACTGTTACCAGAAACCTCATACTCTTCATAAACAGTCACATGCTTGTGAATCTTGTGGCAGTGATACAGTCGAGTGATTGTTTTAACCATATAATTCCCCTTTCGTTATACTCGGCATGTCGGTGCCTGTAAAAGCATTATAGGTAGAGGGGAAAGGAAATACAATAGGTGATAAATAATGGGAGCAAATAATTTTACGCATTTTACCGGAAAGAAATCTCCATTCAAAACTCAAAAGAGAAAGAAGAAAGCAAAGGTAAAAAAAATTCATAAAAACAAATATGAAAGGAGCATGAAATGAGTGAAGTTGATACTTACATCAAAGAAAATGCAGAAGTTCATCAGTTCGCCGCAGAGGTTGCGAGAATCATATCGGGCATTCCACAGATGCCGGAGTTTTCAAACGAACGCCTGACAGTATCAGACGTGAGTAAAATGACAGGCATTCCTACACCATCTGTCAGAGCAGGAATCATCTACGGGTGGCTGCCTATCGGCACGGCGTATCGTGGGAACAAAGTGATTCACGACAGAAAAGGTTCTGGCAGAATAGAATTTGTTATCTCTCCAAGAAAGCTCTGGGAAGAAACAGGATATATCTGGAGAGGAAAGGAAGCATTAAAGTGATAGTGCCCCGGAGGGAGCCGATACCTCCGCCCCGGAGCGTTGCACCAACTAAACCACACTTAGTAGGTACAGGTTAATTATAACTTCGTATCTGCTAATTGTAAATACCAAAAAAGGAGAAATTAGCACGATATGAGCAGAAATAGCACAAATAAATGTGAAAATGTTCCGACATGGGACGAACTTGAGTTCATTCTTGCGACAGAAATTGTCGAAGAAAGTAGAAAAAAAGCAAGAAAATGGTTCACTGCATGGATTGTAACAGTCGCTGCACTGGTGGCGAGTAACCTTGCGTGGATTGCAGGAGAAATGAAATAAAATGAAAGAGTATATGCTAATTGCTGTTTGTATGCTTGCCGGGAAATATGTGGACATACCTATCTGGCTGAACATCTTTTTTGGCATCTCGGCAGCATGGGCGGTACGCCAGATGAAAGCAGACTGGCAGTAGGAAATAAGGAGGATAAGAAGATGTTCAAGAAAGAGATTGATGAAATTTACGAACTTTGTAAAAGAGTTGTGAACGAAGTTCCGACAGCAAACGTCACATTCGATTTTTCAGGCTACGGCTTGGAAGTAAGAGGGGTTAAAAGGAAAGAAGATGTTCGCCTCCCCAAAGACAAATTTAAATGGGATTTATATCAGCATGTATCTTTTAATCCATTTTTCGAGAAAGAAAGCCGTGAAAGCCTCAAAGCAATCAAAACTTTCCTGTTGGAGCTTCTGATAGATGGGAAGTGTCCAAATGAGTAAGCAGATAGCAATTATGAAACTTCTTCCCAGTCTGGAGATAGCAGGATGTATTAATGAACTGCTCAGAGAGCTTCAATCCAGAGGAGATCACATTTTAGATTATGAGAACTGCGACATGTCTCTGGACCATGTGGAATACCACAAAGCCGAAGATATCGACGGAGAGAAGTTCGGAGATGCATCAGATAACCTTTATTGTTTCTTTAAGGCGGTGTAAGTATGGACGAACGCATTCAGGAAGTATTGAGACTAATCGATATACAACTTGCTATAGTGCCGGATAATCCGATTGAAGAGCAGTATAAGGCAAGGACATTGGCAAGCTATGTACAGGCTTTAAATGGGCTTTTAGTGGCTCAGAAAGCAACTAAGGAGGGTAACAATGGAAAAGTTTGAAATCCGTATTCCGGCTAAAAAGAAGAAAACAATCAGTGAAAAGGAGAATCCGGTTGTGAAGATTACTCCAGAAGCATACAACACACTGGTTGAAATCTATAACGAATCAACTATATCTATGAAAGACATTGCAAGTTTACTGATTGTAGAAGCCAGTAAGTGCGTGGTCTATGACAAGGGGGATTGAAATTGAATATCTATGAAAAATTAGGAGTTATTCAGTCAAAGCTGAAAGCTCCCAAAGGACAGTACAATTCCTTCGGGAAATACAAATACAGAAGTTGTGAGGACATTCTTGAAGCAGTAAAGCCGCTTCTGGCAGAAACAAAGACAGCATTATGTATCACTGATCAAATGGAAGTGGTCGGAGACAGAGTCTATGTAAGAGCAGAAACACATTTAAAAGATGCAGAGGATTCTTCTTCTGAAATCGTAACAGTTGCTTATGCAAGGGAAGAAGAGTCAAAAAAAGGCATGGATTCTTCCCAGGTTACAGGCGCAGCGTCATCTTATGCAAGAAAGTACGCACTGAATGGTTTGTTCTGCATTGATGACAACAAAGACAGTGATTCTACTAATACAGGTAGTAGTGGGAAAACAGCATCTAAAAAGCCAGAATCAAAAGAACCTGTTGAGATGATTACTTCAGAAAATGTAATGAGCATCCAGAACATCATTGACAAATATCCGAGTTCTAACTTGTTTGAACAGATTAAAACTCGTTTCAAGGTAGACGATGTAAAAGGACTCACAAAAGAAAAAGGGCAAAAATGCCTCAAAATGTTGATTGAGTACGATAAGCAGCATAGTGGAAAGGAATAAAAAATGAACAAAGTTATTCTTACAGGACGATTTACAAGAGATCCAGAAGTCAGATATACAAATGATGGAACATCAATCGCAAGATTTTCCGTTGCAGTCAATAGAAGATTTGCAAAAGAGGGTTCTGATCAGAAAGCGGACTTCCTTAATTGCGTTGCATTTGGAAAGTCTGCGGAATTTATCGAAAAATATTTCAGAAAAGGTATGAAAGCAGATTTATCTGGAAGAATCCAGACAGGATCCTATACGAATAAAGACGGCGTGAAGGTATATACAACAGATATTGTTGTCGAGGAAATCGAATTCGGCGAAAGCAAAGGTTCTTCACAGGCACAGACAGCATCACCTACACCGAATCCAGAAGCCGACCCGGACGGATTTATGAGTATTCCAGATGGAATTGATGAGGAGATGCCGTTTGCATGATACAAATTGACAGTAGAGAACATCAGAAAGTTATCGATGGTATTAAAAAGGCATTTGACGAGGCAGGAGAAAAATGGTTCGTGTCAAAGCTGTATGTGGGTGATTACATGAATTATGATAACCCACGTTTAGTAGTTGATAGAAAACAGAACCTTGCAGAGTTATGCGGAAATGTATGCCAGCAGCATGAAAGATTCCGATCTGAAATTATCCGGGCAAATGAAGCAGGAATAAAACTTGTCTTCTTATGCGAACACGGGAAAGGAATCGAAAAGCTGGATGACGTTCTCTGGTGGGAGAATCCCAGGGCGAAGAAGCGGGTTAAGAAAAATGGTGTTTGGATCGAACAAGAACAGAAAGTTATGCACGGCGATACGCTGTACAAAATTCTATGCACAATGCAGAGAAAATATGGCGTTGAATTCCTATTTTGTGACAAAAAAAATACTGGAAAACGAATAATGGAGATTCTGTCGGATGGACAAAGAAACAATTAAGCAACAGAACAGTATGAGAGATATTCTTGTCAGATACGGAATGATTCCGAACAGAGCTGGCTTTATCAGTTGCCCATTTCACCCCGATGACCGTACTGCTTCATTGAAAATTTACAAAGACAGCTACTATTGCTTCGGATGTGGTGCGACTGGTGACATTTTTACATTTGTCCAGAACATGGATAATTGCGATTTTAAGACAGCTTTTACCATGCTTGGGGGAACTTACCAGAAACCAGATTTCTCTTCCAGAATGGCAATATATCACGCTCAGAAGCAAAAAGAAATGAGAGAGAAAGCAGAGCGGAAGAAAAAAGAAGAATTGCAGGAATGTTTGTCCGATATTGACTTTTACAGGTCTGTTCTTGGCAGAGTAAGGCCATTATCAGATGGATGGTGTGAAGCATGGAACAAATTACAGCTTGCATTATATAAGCATGGATTCATAACAGGATTGGAAGAAGGTGATTAAAGAAAATGGAACAGATTAACAAGCTCACATCAGAATCAATTCTGGAAGAAGAAGTGTTTAATGAGATATTCAAGCAAGAAGATGAGATTTACAAGGCACGTTTGACATTGACGCTTCTGGACAGGGCAAAAGAGCTTGGAGTAAAGAAGAAATTTGAGGATCTGTTAAAAGTCTACACAAAAGTACATAAGCAGATCCTTGAGAAAGAAAAACAAGAGAAACCTGTATCCACATTAAATCAATGGACAAATTTCTCTGATTGCGAATATGACCGCATGAAATGTCTCAACTGGATGGCAGATGATGAGGGAATCAGGATTTCAAATACAAATCCAGGATCACCGGATATTATAGCCTGTTATCATCCGATTCTTCCAATCGAACGAATGAAAAACATGGAGACTGGAGAAGAGCAGATTAAGCTTGCATATAAGCGAAACGGTAAATGGTCTGAAATTATCGTTCCAAAGACAATGATTACATCCGCGACTAAAATCGTAGGGCTGTCAGCGTTGGGAATTTCAGTCACTTCGGAAAATGCGAAGTATCTGGTCCGGTATCTGTCAGACGTAGAAAATGCCAATGATGATTATATCAACATCCAATATTCTTCTAGCAAAATCGGGTGGATTCGAGATTATTTTCTGCCTTACGACAAGGATATCGTATTTGATGGTGATATGAGATTTCGGCAGTTATACGAAAGTATCAGTGTAGGCGGCAGCAGAGCAGAGTGGTATGAACATGTAAAAAGGGTTCGTGCTACTGGAAGAATCGAACCAAAAATCATGTTGGCTGCAAGTTTCGCAAGCATTCTAATTAAACTGGTCGGTGCTCTTCCGTTCTTTGTGGACTTATGGGGTGAAACCGAGGGTGGTAAAACTGTGACGCTTATGTTGGGGGCTTCCGTCTGGGCAAATCCGGGTGAATCACGATACATAGGAGACTTCAAGACAACGGATGTGGCGCTGGAAGCAAAGTCCGATATGCTTAACAATCTTCCATTAATTCTGGATGATACTTCAAAGGTGTCGGCTAAAATCCGAGATAATTTCGAGGGAATTGTGTACGACCTGTGTTCTGGAAAAGGAAAGAGTCGCTCCAACAAGGAGCTGGGTGTTAACCGGGAGAATCGCTGGCAGAATTGTATTCTGACTAACGGCGAACGACCGCTCGCTGGGTATGTCAGCCAGGGCGGAGCGATTAACCGAATCATCGAGGTTGAGTGCTCTGAAAAGATATTTGACGACCCGCAGCTTACCGCAGATACCCTTAAAAAGAACTACGGGTACGCAGGAATCGATTTTGTAAATGTAGTTAAGGAAATGTCCATTGACGATATAAAAGCCATACAGAAGCATTTTCAGAGCCTTATACAGGATGATGATAAAATGCAGAAGCAGAGTATATCAATGAGCATTATCCTGACAGCAGATAAAATCGCAACAGATCAGCTGTTCCATGATGGCCAGTACATTGACATTGAGACGGCGAAGAGCCTCCTGACAGAGAAAGAAATGGTTTCTGAAAATGAACGTGCATACTGGTTTGTACTTGATAAGATTGCCATGAACGGAATTAAATTCGACGATAACCCAGATATCAAAACAGAAAGATGGGGAATTATTGACAATGACCCGGTAGAGAAAACGTCAACTGCAATAATCTATAGCGCAGCGTTTGATGATTTATGCAAAATCGGAAGATTCTCCAGAAAAGCATTTTTGTCATGGGCTGTTAAGAAGGGACTTGTGGAAACCGACAGCAGAGGTTATCCGACCAAAGCAAAAAAACTTGACGGAATTGTCACCAAATGTGTGTTTTTGAAAATTGTAGATGAAATTCCGAAAGGATTCGTGAATTGTAGTGATGATTTTGAAATTACGGACGATATTGTGTTTGATTAACAAACAATTCGTTCAAAAGGTAACCGGGTAACCTAGGTAACCTTTGATTCTGTATATATATATTTGAGTATTTATATGCACATATTGAGTATAAAAGTTTCCCTATATGAGAAAGTCAGGGTTACTCGGTTACTCGGTTACCTACCTGTAAAATCAATGGTTTACACAAATTAGTACGGTTACTTTACGGTTAACAAAGGTTACTTATATTAAAATAATATAAATATATTATATTTATAAAATAAAATTAAATAGAGCGTATACAGTATATTGTATACAATATTCAAAGGAGATGATAAAAATAAAAGTAGAAGCAAAGGATATTCCGTATATTCAAAAATTTATGACTGAATTTTGGAAAGCTATAAAAGATTTCTATTCAGCCGAACTTACAGACGAATATTCTAAGCAGGCCACTGATCGTCTGATAGAGCTTGGAGAGTATGCGGAAATGTGTCCTGATGATAATGATAAACAGTTTATTAAGAATTGTCTAGTTGCTTTTAATAAGTTATTAGATTCCAAACAGAGGGAAGTGAGAAAGAATGTACAACACTAAGAACAAATACGAACAGGGACAGGCACTTAGAAAAGAAATCTACATGTATGTAGTAAGCTACTTTAAACTTGTTGGATATGCACCATCGGTCAGCGAGATCTGCGAGAAAGTAGACGCAAGCAGAGCTACCATCTGGAGACATTTAAACCAGCTTATTGATGATGGGTTGCTTAAAACAGCACACCCGAGTACTGATAGAGCCTATGCTCCGACAGGATACGGGTTCGGAAAGGTGAAGAAATGAATAAAATGCGAGAGTATGAACGCGGGAGAGAAGATGGTCTTGACCTTGCTAGACGAATCACCAGAGAGGGCGGTCTTGAAGCCCTCGAAAAGGAATGCAGATTCAGGGGAGTAACAGGAATACATACTTCCCTGGCAAGAAAGGATCTGGACAAAGCATCTGAGAAGATCAAACAGCTTGTATCTGAATGCTGCGTGATCATGGCGATAGCTGTCCTGCATGATGAATTTGGATTCGGTCAGAAAAGATGCCAGAAGTTCATGGCAGGCATGGACAAAGCTTCGGACTATATCAATCAGGGCTTGGCTGAATGGATTGATTATGTGCAGGCTATCAAGGAAGAACTAGGAATTGAATTAAGCTTTTCAGGAGAAATAAAAAGTCATGCAGAATAACGGGCAGGTAGCATTTGGCTAAATGAAAGTAGGACGAGAAATGAAAATTAAGTTAAAAGAAATCAGCAGAGGCGATTTAAAGGTAGGAGATACCGTTGGAATTGCCAGAACGGTGAATTGCGGGTGGTTATCGACGTTCCGACATAGAAAAATTATTCCGGTTAAGATTACAAGAATCACTCCAAAAAGAACCAAGATCGAAACAGATATATATGAAGAACATGGAAAAAGCGAAAAGTTTTACGAATACGATGAAAATGCCAGAAAAGAAAATGAACTGGCAGAGAAATTTGTTTTGATAAGAGATATGGAGTTTGAACTTAATCAGTTTGAAAACAAATATGGACTGAAATGGATGGACGACGAAGATATTCTTGAGATGGCTGATTATGTAGAAAAGATAATGAAAATTTTAGACAGATACAGAAAGTGATAACGAATCCTCGGCAAACCGAGGTTGTATCAAAATTAGAATGGTGAATTGATACATAAATAATACAGAAATCATGGAGGACTGCACAATAGCGTGTCAGTTGCTTACATGGGGAAAGTGAGGATGAAAATGGAGAAATTAAAACCTTGTCCGTTTTGTGGAGAAGAGGCGCAAATTTTTACCGATGATGAAATGGGATATTTAGGTAATGCTCAGTATCTTGTAAGATGCGGTAACTGTCTTTGCGGTACAGGACATTATAACAATCCCGAATATGCAATAGAAGCATGGAATAAAAGAGCGAACAACGAGGAGGACGCAAAATGTTAATCAGAAGTCAGAATAAGGAAGTTTTAGCTACACTTGAACTTTTATTCGATATCGAAGTTTCGGGTGGAGTAATAAGTGCAAGAAGAGATATGAGTTGGTGCTGCTTGCTCGGAGAATATTCCACCAAAGCAAAAGCCATGAAAGTACTGGATATGATTCAGGAAGCCTATATGAAATTCGAAGCATCAAAAATCATCAGTACAGGATTAGCTGGTGCGACGTACACGGGAAGTTATGATACTCCTGAAAGCGTAGCTGCTGGAATTAAAGTGCTAAAAGATTATACGGAATTAATAAGAGAATCAGTGGTCTTTCAGATGCCAGAGGATAGTGAGGTGAAAGCATGACAAATGAGATGAAAAGGAAAAGAATTTCAAAATCTACGAGAGAGCAAGCGTATAAGAAATGCAATGGACATTGTGCATATTGCGGATGTGTACTTGACTATAAAGATATGCAAGTAGACCATGTAAAACCACTAAGAGTAGGAGGGAACGATGACATTTCGAATATGCTTCCAGCATGTAGAAGCTGTAATCATTACAAAGCCGCTCTTGATTTAGAGCAGTTCAGAGAATACGTATATCAGATTCCTAAAAGATTAAAGAGAGATAGCGTTCCATTTCAAGTCGGGGTCAGATTTGGAATCATAAAATATTCTGATGAGCCAGTGAGATTTTATTTTGAGGAGGACTAAAGATGGAAGTACCAATTTTCGAAAAGGAGGAAGAGACATGATTACATTCTTATTAGGATTCGCCCTTGGAATCATAGTCGGAGTGGTCGGTCTTGTATGCGTAGCGATCATGTACGATAAACACCACTCAGACAAATAGAAAGGAGAATGGTATGTTGACAAGGAACAAAAAGCTGAAAGACTACGGTATTCCAGCAGAGGACATTGAAAAACTGAATACGATGCTGAAAGACTTCCCGGCAGAGTACGGATACCTGCTTTCCAGTGCTGCCTTGTCAGCTTGCCCGAAAAACACGGTGATAGCGGATATGGTTATCGAGAATATCCTACACCGGAAAAGCTACAGGAAAATCAGCAAAGAAAGATATATCCCGATGAACCCGAAAGACTTCTACGGATACAGACGCAAGACCGTCGCTGTACTGTATGAGAGGATGCGGTTGTTGGGAGTGTGGGAGGATGAATAAATGCGTTTAATTGATGCAGACAAAATAATTGACTCTCTTGGAAATTCGGATATG